>Ga0315541_1000407_pt1 | contig 45723 bp, 39 predicted proteins | sample SalMarSW160190MG_FD_203095 | JGI IMG/M metagenome (GOLD analysis project Ga0315541, IMG submission 203095) | Salt marsh sediment microbial communities from the Plum Island Ecosystem LTER, Massachusetts, United States - Salt Marsh Sediment SW1601-190 ...
CAGGCTTCTTGTCACTGCTTCTTTGACCATATCAAGGACCATAAAGAAGCCCTACATAAGCTCCTAACAGAGAACTTTCAAATCATTAGAGCGTGACACCGACTTTCTATTCAGGATGGGTATAAAATGGCTTAAGGTATATTGTCGTATTTGCAAACAGCAAATACACTGGATATTAAATGGAAGAAGACAAAATATCCGATGCAATTTTGGTTCTTCGCTGTCAGAAGCGTGATGAGTCAGCTTTTCGAGAGCTGGTAAATCGCTGGGAGCCGCGTCTTTATTACTATCTGCGTCGTGTTGTCGAGAGCGATAGCGCAGTTTGGGATGTTCTTCAGGAAACTTGGTTGGCAGTGTTCCAGCACATTCGCAGGTTGGAAGATCCTCGAAAGTTCCCAGCATGGTTATATCAGATTGCTCACAATAAAACGGTAAGTATGTTTCGAAAAGAAATCAAATATGTTCAAATAACAGATGAACAGATGATAAATTATTATGAAAACAATTTTGTTTTTTGCTATGACATAGAACAGGTGGAAACTATTCACGAGCTATTAGCCAAGCTTAAATTAGCTCATCGCGAAGTAATAACGCTATATTTCCTCGAAGGTTTCTCGATTAGCGAAATGGCCCAGATTATTGGGGTATCAGAAGGCACGGTAAAATCTCGCCTATATTACGCAAAACATAAACTCCATGAAGCGTTAAAAGGAGCGAAGGATGTCTGAACAAGAAAATAATATAGAATTCATCAAAAACTTGATTGCACAGGACCCGCCGCCTCTTGAGGAACAGTCACGACACAAAGAAACTCTCCTCAAAATGGTTAAACGCCGCATTTGGCTGGGAAAAATGACCGGTGGAGCAACTTATATTGTGTTGTTCTCGGTCGCCTTTTGGGCATTTTTGCGGTCGGATTACACGGATAACGTGGTTCATTCCATTTGTTGGGCAGCGCTTTCGCTACATATTCTGCTTTGGTTCCTAATATATTTCCTTCGCGAAATATATAGGGCTATGGCCGAAATGGCAGAGAAGAGTTTCGACAAAGGCATAAAGGGACAATGGAGAAATACAGACCGATTTATAACAATTGTGGCAATTTTGGTGTTTGCATTTGCTAATATACTCTTGTATCGTTCTTTCTCACTTAGCGATCCCTTGAAAGCATCTGACGTGACAGCAGGTGTTCTTTGGGCCACTGTATTTTTCATATTTTGGTATCCGTTTGGAACAGCATCACTCATAGGCAAGCTGTGGTTCGAATACAAGAAAATGGAGTTAAATATAAACAACTCCAGCGACGGAAGTGCGTAAAGACAGCATTACTGCCACATCATACTATAGGTGCTCACGAAATCAAGGAGACAGAACAATCGCAAAGAAACACCCAAGCTGTTTCTGGTTAGTACACTATTTTTTAGAATAGTCCCCGGCGAAGCAACACCGCTAATCCGCCTATGTTCCGCTGCGACAGGACATCCCTCCATTCAATCCGCCATAGCAAAACCACTGGCTTTTTAGCTATCCACCCTCTCCGCCCCCAAATTTCATATAGTAGTTATAATGTATTCACTAATATTATTTTTATCTGATAAATAGGAAAGGAAATCAAATAGGAAATGCCTAAATATGTGCTTCCCAAAGCCTATTATTGGGCTGCCCAAAGGCTACTTTTGAGCTTCAAAAATTCCATTTAGATTACTTTTATCAGGTTCGGATAATTATAGTTCGTTTTCAGTCGGTTCTTATCGCTCAGACCTCAAGCGAAGCCAGTCCACCTGATATGGCAATCTTGACCAGATCAGCTATACTACTGACATCCAGCTTTTCCATAATTTTGTGGCGATTAGCCTCAACAGTCTTTGTGCTGATGTGCAGTTGTAAAGCAATCTTTTTGGTGTTTTTACCTTCGCCGATGAGCTGAAGCACATGGCGCTGCCTTTCCGTTAGGGTTTCTAACGGCGATTTGGCAGACTTTGCTAAACGCTGCACATAATCACTGACTACTACACCGGCGACTTTGGGGCTGAGATAGACACCACCATCGATTACTGTCTGTATGGCATCGACAAGCTCATCAAATGTACATTCCTTCAATACGTAGCCCGATGCCCCAGCTTTAAGCATGTCCACCACAAACGCCCTGTTGGAATGTATGGATAGGGCAATTACTTTGACTTTTGGGAACTCACGAACAATTTGGCGGGTAGCATCCACACCATTCAGATTCAGCATGGTTATATCTGTAATGACCACATCCGGCGAAAGCTCCCGCACCAGCTCTACTGCCTTTCGACCATCCTTGGCCTCCCCAATTACTTCCATGTCGGATTGCTTCTCGATCAGGCTGCGCAGACCTTCCCGAGTAATTGCGTGATCGTCAACCAATATGATCCGTATGCTCATATCTATTATCCCCCATTTTTGGTTAATTTATTTTTGTTTTAGTGGTGCTACAATTGTAACCTTACATCCACAACCCGGAGCAGATTCAATTTCAAGATGACCACCCAAGTGTTGAAGTTCCTCCCGTACACCAAAAAGTCCAAACTTGCCACTTTTTTCTAACATTGATAGCCTTTCGACAGGATCGAACCCGATTCCATCATCTTCCACACATATTTGTATCTGATTATGAACTGTACGCAGGGTAACCTTTATTTTCTTTGCCTGTGCGTGCTTGACAGTGTTAGTTAGCAGCTCTCGCAAAAAGCGGAACAAAAGTAGCCGAATATCATCATCCAAAGGCTTAGGCTGCCCATCATCTTCAAAGTCGGTCTCGATTCCATGCTTTTTCTCGATTTCCTCAGAAAGCCACTCTGCCACCGCTTTCTTGAAACCCAACACATATAGCACGGGAGAACTCAGATCGGTCTCCAGCGTTGTTGCCTCTGAAATCGCTTTACCCAGATAATTGCAGATATCGTTCAAAACCTTGCCAACATCTCTGCCCGATATGGATTGCCGAAGTTCATCCAATTTAATCTTCGAAGCCACCAGAAATTCGCTGATGCGGTCATGTAGTTCAGAAGCAATGCGGTGTCTTTCGCGTTCCTCAGTTAGTGTCAACTCTGATGCCAGCGACTTAAGTTGAGCCTGGTATGCGAGGGCTCGTTGTTCAGCGCGTTTGCGTTCGGCATTTTTAGTAAGTGACCACTTCCCATCCTCCTTTACCAGACCCAATTGATGGTTGTTCACTACATCGATGATTTCAGATGTGCAGCATTTATTGAGATAGTACGCACAAAGAGCAAGCATTCGATAGCCGCTGATTGTCTCATTGATAGCATGCTCATACTCCGCAAAGTTCCGCCAGGTCTGCTTATCCAACCAAGCCGTATTTCCCATCACTCTTATTCCGGCGTAACCATTGGTTAAAGCCTTATTGAGCTTGTCTATCCATTGCTTAAGGACTCGCGTCATATCGAAAGTGCCTTCTTCAAGATACCAGTCGCTATGGGCGACGATTTCCATCTGCCTTTTTTTCATATACTGGTCAAAACGAGGCACAGTCTTTTTCATCGCCTTCTCGATTTCTTCCACATCAAGAGGTTCACACGTAACCCATATACAGAATTCATTGTTTTGTAAGCCGGCTTTGAAGTACGGAACCAATACCTCAATCAAATCTTCCTTTGTCTCGTAGAACATGCAGATATGCGTGCCCCAGGGCATTTTGCCCAATAAATCAATCCCCATATCTCTGCTTATTTCCTGTAGAACCATTACAAACACTCCAATCATAACAGAAGAACGTTAGTTCTCAAATATTTTTGGGCTGATCTGCAGACTTCTGCTTCAATGGTGCTTTCATCATAATCTTGCACCCTCGACCCGGTTCGGACATGATCTCAAGACAGCCTCCCAGTTCTTCCAATCGTTCTTGAATACTGAATAGCCCAAATCCACCATTTCTAACCGCCTTTGCAGTTACATCGGCTGGGATGAATCCTATTCCGTTGTCTTCAACACCAATGTTTATCTGGTTGCCAACACGCCGGATTGAAACCTTTACCTTAGTAGCCTGAGAGTGTTTGACTACATTGATGAGCAGTTCCCGAACATCACGAAATAGAAACGTTCTAATATCGTCATCCAAAGGCTTTTGTTTTCTGTCAACAACTAATTCCGTTACGATGCCATACTTTTGCTCTATTTCCTCGGCAAGCCACGCAGCCACAGCAGCCTCAAAGCCCAATTCGTGTAATATGGGTGAACTGAGCTCAAACGTCAAAGACCTCACGTCAGCAATAGCTTGGACAAGCAGGCTGCTGACCTCCTCCAAAACTTTTCCGGAGCCGGTTGGAGAGACGGAATGACGCATTCCATCCAGCTTGACCTTGGCAATAGCAAGGGATTGGCCAATACGGTCGTGCAGCTCTATAGCAATGCGCCGCCTTTCACGCTCCTCGGCCAAAGTCAATTGCGAAGCTAAAGATTTGAGCTGCGACTGGTAGTCAAGAAGTTTCTGTTCTGCTTGCTCGCGCTCTGTGATGTCAAGGCCGTAAACATTGACATAGTTGGCATCCACGACTGGCGCAAAGGTCAGAGAAAATGTTCGGCTATCACATTGGATCTTGGTCTGCTCACTCTGTCCGGAACTGAGGGAATCCAATACAAGTCTATACCAACGATCCGGCAGAGATTCGCCAACGCTGCACCGCCAGGTCTTCAATAGCGGCAAGCCGGCCTTGTTACCGTACATGACAGTGCCGAAGGCCGAAATACGAAGAACCGGGTGGGGGTCTTCGGCTGGGAACTTGGCCAGCTTGGTAATCTGCTCCTCCGCTTTCTTACGCTCCGTGACATCCCTCGCTATGACCAATATCTTGGTTGGTTGGTCATTTGTTTTTGCAACAGAAGCTGAGCACTCTAAGATTATTTCCTGGCCTTTTTCGTTCTTAATAGGTACAGTTAGAATGGCCTCTTTGCCAGCAAGAATCATTTTAAAGTTACTCATAAGGATTGGTATTTCGTCGGCGGGGAAAACACCTAACTGAGTGAAATGCCTGTTTAGAACTTGGTTTTTTGACCCTCCAAAGATTTGAACGGCTTTTTGGTTAACATCGAGGATCTTTCCAGAACCATCCAGATATATTACGCCATCATTGGCGTGCTCGAAGATTCCTTTAAATTTCTCCTCTGATTCTCGTAGCGCCTCCTCCGCCTTCTTGCGCTCGGTGATGTCCTCGCCGGAACTAAGGGCAGCTATAACTTCGCCCTTATCATCTCTAAGTACTGTATTATGCCATGCTATTAGTCTTTCCTCACCATTTTTAGCCAAAACAGGATTTTCATGATATTCCGGTCCGTCGGATTGACCACACAATAACCTATTGAAAATCTCTCTCACATCATCTCTAATCGTTTCGGACAGGAAATTGTCAAACCAATTCTTGCCGAGAATCTCATTCTCACTATAGCCTAAAATCTGGCAACCATTTTTGTTTATTAGCCCCACTCTTTGCTCAGAGTCGATGGCCACCATTATAACTGCTGCAACATCGAGGTATTTTTGGGCCTTGTCTCGCTCTTTCCGTAGTAATTGCTCCGCCTTTTTGCGGTCGGTTATATCCGTTAAAATCGCTTGTACGCCAATAACTTCTCCTGCCCGTACTATTGGATTGTCTCTGTACTCTACTATTATATTGCCTCTTGGAGTAATCAGTTCGATCTCACCTTCGACTATGTCGCCGTGAACCAACCTCTCAAAACCCTTACCTGCTTCGGCCCTGTACTTCTCGACAATAAATTCAAAGTGGTTTTTCCCAATCAACTCCTCTCTTTTGAACCCGTATTCTTCAACCAGCTTATTTACGTTAGTAATCCTTCCCTCCAGATCAACCGTTACTATCGCCTCTCGTGCGTTCTCAAAGAGATCTTTATATTTCTGTTCGCTCTCCCGTAGCGCCTCCTCAGTTTTTTTGCGTTCGGTGATGTCCGTCAAAATTATTTGCACGCCAATTACTTCTTCTGCCCGTAATATTGGATTATCTCTGTACTCTACGGTGGCGATTCCTTTGGGAGTAATTACGTCCATCTCACCTTTGACCGGATTACCTCCGGTCAAAGTATCAAAATCACTAATTGACCTGGCCTTGTCATAATCGGGAATAAAGTCAAACAACCTTTTCCCGAACAATTCCTCTCTCTTGAAGCCATATTCCTCGACCAGCTTATTTACATCGGTAATCCTTCCATCCAGAGCTACCGTTACTATCGCCTCTTGTGCATTCTCAAAGAGATCTTTATATTTCTGTTCGCTCTCCCGTAGCGCCTCCTCTGCCTTTTTGCGTTCGGTGATGTCTTCTACTATCTCAATGAAACCCGTCACTGCGCCATCCGGCCCAAAGGTCGGAAGGGCCTGGATGCAAACCGGAATATGGCAGCCGTTATCACGTATGCCTTCAGTCTCAATCTCCGCCGGTTGGCCGGTTTCCATTGCTCGTTTCCCTGGGCAATGAGAACATACTGACTCCCGTTTTTCAAATTCCCGAAAACATTCCTGACCGATGAATTTGTTGACAGGCTTGCGGAAAAATTTGCATATTGCATTGTTTACCATAAGTATTTTGTGGTTGCGATCTATCAGTGCGATCGCGATGTAAACATTTTCCATTATGGAGCGAGTCAAGTCCTTCAGCCTATCTGGTGTCTTTATGTTCTCGGCTGTATCATGGCTAACAGGCTCCAATTTCGCTTTACGTGAGCGTGGCTTTCCTGTTTGTTCAATTGGTTTTTGGTTTCTTTCCCCCGAACCCCGCATCCCTTATCTCCTGTGCATTGATTACCCCCGATTTTTATTTGTTTGATGTAAGTAGAATCAGTCTTTTTTCTGCGTTCTCTATCTCAACTGAGGCGATATGTCTATCCAGAAATGATATTATGTCGTTTTATAGACGCTTGTCAAATCTTATTTAACGGTAGGAATCAGAAAATTTATTACTTAGCCCCCATTTTTGCAAAGACCCCGGTTTTGCAAAGACCCCGGTTTTGCAAAGACTCCGGTTTTACTTTTTTGCGGCAAATTAAACTATCGTAAATAGCTTTGAGATAACAACTTAATCCTATATTGCGGTTGTCGGAATGATACACAGCATTCTCAGAACCGAATCGCCGGTATTTTTGAACTGATGTTGTTTATTGCCAGGCACAAATATCACGTATTCAGCGGAAAATGGGTGCTGTTGGCCTTGGTAAACAAAAATACCCTGGCCTTCGATCACAAATACTTCGTGTTCGTGGGGATGGGTGTGTAATGGCGTGAAGCCGCCAGGCTGCAATTCAAACAGCCTTAATGCAAAATTCTCTGCCCCATCGGCTTTGGAAATAAGCCATCTTATTGTTACGTCTTTCGCGCCATCGGCCTTGACCGGCGATTTACTGATATTACTGCTTTTTTCTATTTTCATTGCTTTTCCCTTTAGCTCTCCGTAAGGAGTCCCTAGGACTGCCATAGGTATAGCCAGAGGATTTCAGCCAAGTTTCCTGGCCAGAATTTCGGAAACTACCTTCGGATTGGCTCTGCCTTTTGTTTTTTGCATCACTTGGCCGAGCAGAAAGCCCTGAGCCTTTTTGCTTTTTTTGCCGCCGCCGGTGACGTCATTAACCGCCTGGGGATTTTCCACGAGGATTTGGTCAACTATCTTTTCTAATTCACCTACATCGCTTTTTTGAATCAAGTTGAGTTTTTCCGCCAGTACATTGGGTTTATCGCTGGTCTTAGTCATTTCCTGCAAGATAGTGTTTGCTGCGGTTGCGCTAACGGTGCCAGCATCAGTCATCTTTGCTAACTCAGCTACATTTTCGGCTGTCAAACCCAACTCGATAAGGTCACAACCGGCCTCATTGGCCAATTTCAGCCCAACTTGTGTGAGCAGATTGCAGACTCTTTTTGGCTCACATCCACCAGCTACGGCCGCCTCGAAAAACTCAGCAGTAGAACGCTCTGCAGTTAATACGCCAGCATCATAATCACTTAAGCCATATTCCCGCACATAACGCATTTGTTTTGCCAGCGGTAGCTCACACACCTGAGCCTTGATATTCTCAAGCCACTCTTGTGTCAACTCCACCGGCACAAGGTCAGGATCAGGGAAATACCTGTAATCATGCGCTTCCTCCTTTTCTCTTTGCAGCACAGTCACCTCATTGACGTCGTCCCATCCGCGGGTGGATTTCGTACCGACCTCCATTATTTTTCCGGTTTCCAAAAACTTGTCTAACTGCCTGGTTATTTCGTAATCTATACTCTTTTCCAATGCACGGAAGCTATTGAGGTTTTTGATTTCCACTATGGGCGTTTTGTACTCGGTGCCATTTTTAGTGACCACCAAATTGACATTCGGCTCAAAACGCATGTGACCCTTCTGCATATCCGCCTCGGAGACACCTAAGTATCTTACCATGCGCTGCAGCTCTACTGCCAGCGCTCGTACCTCGGCGGCACTATTCATATCCGGCTCAGTAACAATCTCCAAAAGTGGCGTGCCGGTTCTGTTCAAATCTACCTGCGAAAAATTGCCGGCTGTGTGCAAATTCTTACCGGCATCCTCCTCCAAATGTGCTCTTATTATTCTAATCTTTTTGGTCTGGCCGGAATCGAGAAGGATTTCTATATAGCCATTCGAACTGAGTGGTAAGTCGTACTGACTTATCTGATAATTCTTCGGCAAATCAGGATAATAATAGCTTTTTCTATCCCACTTAGTAAAAGTTGCTATTTTACAATTAAGCTCAAGACCCACCAGAATTGCGTATTCTATTGCTTGCTTATTCATTACTGGCAGCACACCCGGCATACCAAGGCAGACCGGGCAAACTTTACTGTTCGGCGCTTGACCAAACTCCACCGCGCAACTGCAGAACATCTTGCTTTTGGTACAGAGCTGAACGTGTATCTCCAAACCGACAATAACTTTATACTGCAATTGAGTCATCTGCCATGTCTCATATAAATCCTAAACAAATTCAAATTACTAAAACACAAAATCTAAAACGTTTCGGGCATTTGAGATTTTAATTTCGATATTGTTTAGAATTTAGGATTTAGTGCTTAGGATTTTTAATTTCATGCTTCAAATTTTATTTTTATTCTTACACGTTAATTGGTGGTTTTCGTTTGTGCCAATCTGTCTGGACCTCGAACATTCTCGCAATCCGCAATAATTTATCTTCGGCGAAAGCAGGGGCGAGTATTTGCAACCCGATTGGCAATCCTTTATCATCAAAACCGCCAGGGACACTAATACCCGGAATACCAGCTAAATTAACAGCTATGGTATAAATGTCAGAAAGATACATTGTCAGCGGATCGTTAATCTTCTCGCCGATTTTGAAAGCCGGTGTAGGCGAGACCGGCATCATAATGCAGTTACACCTTTGAAAAGCCTTATCGAAGTCACCTCGTATTAAGTTCCTGACCTTAAGCGCCTTCAAATAATACGCATCGTAATAGCCGCTCGAAAGGGCATAAGTTCCAAGCATTATCCGCCTTTTAACCTCTTTGCCGAACGCTTCCGCACGTGACTTGGAATAGACTTCGATATAATCTTTTGGATTTTCTGTTCGATAGCCGTAATGTACACCGTCATATCGAGCTAAGTTACTTGATGCCTCAGCGGTGGCTATTACATAATACGCAGCGATGGCATAATCCAGATGTGGCATATCAATTTCTATAATTTCGGCTCCGAGATTTCGGTAAACCTCTATTGCTTCACTTAGAGCCTTTTGTACCTGCTCGTTGGCACCGGTAATAAACTGGGGTACAACTGCTATTTTAAGGTTCTCTATAGGTTCATCAAGTTTCTCAAGATAGTCACAGACGGGTGCAATCTTTTCATCAACGCTTGTGCTATCAGCCGGGTCATGACCTGCTATGATATTCATCATCAGTGCCGAATCTGTTACCGTGCGTGTTATTGGCCCGATCTGGTCGAGACTTGAGCCGTAGGCGACAAGCCCGAAACGTGAAACTCTGCCGTATGTCGGCTTTAGTCCCACAACCGAGCAGAAGCTGGCCGGCTGGCGGATTGAGCCGCCCGTGTCGGAACCAAGTGCAGCAAAACATAGTCTGGCTGCGACGGCAGAAGTGGAACCTCCGCTGCTGCCACCCGGCACACGGGTAGTGTCCCAGGGATTGACGGTCTGCTTTAGGCCGGAATTTTCGGTGCTTGAACCCATAGCAAATTCATCCATGTTAGTTTTGCCTACGATGACCGCATCAACAGCAAGCAGTTTTTCTACAACCGTCGCATTATAAGGAGCATGAAAATTTTCCAATATTTTTGAAGCGCAGGTAGTAGCACCAAAAGTAGTGCACATATTGTCTTTAATGGCTACCGGCACACCGGCCAAAGGCCCTACCGGCTTACCGCTGGTAATTTTCTCGTCTACTTCGAGGGCCTTAGCCAATGCCTGCTTTTTGAATGTGCTGATATAGGCCCCGATAACCGGCTCAATTTGCTCTATCCGCTTAAAGGTTGCTACGGTCGCCTCGACGCTGCTTATCTGACGGGCGGCGATTTTGTTACGCAATTCTTTTGCACTAAGCTCTTCCATTAGTATGAAATCGTATCAGTTTGTCTTCTTGTTTTTGCGATGTTTGAGAAACCAATCGTAAAGCTCCGGATTATCGTAGGTCACGATCCAGGAATCATGTGTGGCATCTGGATAAATTGTTAACCTGGCATTCCCTCCACGAGCATTTATTGCACTTACCATTTCTTCGGATTTTACAGGTGGAACCACATTATCTTTCGCACCGTGAAAGGCCCACACAGGTACGTTTTTGAACTTATCTGCCATATAACGTTCTCCACCGCCACAGATAGGGGCGATAGCAGCAAAACGTTCGGGGTAAGCAGCGGCCAAAGTCCATGTCCCATATCCGCCCATGCTTAGGCCGGTCAGATAAATCCTTTCCGTATCTACGTTGTATCGGCTTACGATGTCGTCTAAAAGGTTTATTAACATCTCAACTTCTTCAGTCCACCATTGGCCTTGTGGACATTGTGGAGAAACGACGATGAAGGGAAAGTCTTTTTTGTTTTCTACAATTTTGGGTGGGCCATGCTTTTTAACTAAATTCAAATCACTGCCGCGTTCACCTGCACCATGTAGAAATAGAATCATTGGCCATCGCTGCTGTTTTTTCTCGTAATCTTCAGGAAGAAACAACAAATATTGACAGTTCAAAGTCTTGATTACTACCTTTTCAAACACCTGTGGATGCTGGCCGGTCGGCGGAGTCAACTGAGGCGTCATCTTGGTTTGCTCTATCTGAGCATTACTAATAGCAAATAAGATGGCTATCGACACAAAAAGTACCAAGGAACTTGTTTTCATAGGTAGTTACCTCCTAATCTTCTGCCCCTCGTGCTGCGTAGCGAAGTAGCCTGCTTTGCTACTTCGCAGAGTAGCAGCTTTTATGCACCGGAACTGTCATCGAGTATTTTCGGCACCTTGAAAAACTCTCCATCTCGCTGCGGCGCATTTGCCAAAGTTTTTTCTGTTCCAAGCGACTCTTTCGCACAATCCTGACGGAAGACGTTGCTTATAGGCAGACAATGGGCCAGAGGCTCAACGCCTGTGGTATCCAGCTCATTCATTTTTTCTACGTAGTCGAGGATAGCACTGAGCTGACCTGTAAATTCCTCGACCTCCGCCTCGGTCAATTCCAGACGAGATAGCTTGGCGACCTTTCTTACCTGCTCCTGGTCAATCTTTTTCCTCATTTTTTCAGTACCTTTTCAAACAAAAAAAGCGAGGCGAAACCCGCCCCGCTATAAAACGTCTTTACAAAAAGGTTTTGTTCAAACAGCCTCTTTTTCGGCGGGCTCGTACCTTCGCTTGGGTGGCTTTTGAACCAAGCCCATACGAATAGCTTTGGCTGAAGTCTTAATTCGGCAGACCTTGCCATCGACAACAGCCCGGACCTTTTGTATATTGGGCTTGAACTTTCTTTTTGTAATGCCGGTAACTTTTCTTCCGACACCGCCAAGATACTTTGCCTTCCCACGCCTGGCAATACTTCTGCCAGCCACCGTTCGCTTACCGGTGAAATAACACACTCTGGACATTAAACACGCTCCTGTTCAGGTTAATTCTTAACATTCAGTAATAACGTTGTATTTTCACACAAGTAAAAACGTAAATATATAGATTCGTATTAAAATTGCAAGTATAAACCAGATTTCCATACAAAAAGCGTTTTTTATCCAAAAAAGCACTTTTTCTTTTAGCAAAAGCTCAGCATGCTGTCGCTTCTTTGCCTATCGGTCGATATAGCTTATAATGGTTAAAATGATAAACCCATCGCCGTACCGGTGACGGCTAAACTTGAGCCTTTAGTAGTCGATTTTATCACAAGGCAGTATATGAACATTTTGGGAATATCGGCTTTTTATCACGATAGCGCAGCGGCACTTGTCCGCGACGGGGAAATTATCGCTGCAGCTCAGGAGGAGCGATTCACCCGAAAAAAACATGACAGCAGATTCCCATCGAACGCGGTTGATTATTGCCTCCAGGCCGGTGAAATCACAGCCGACAAGCTCGATTACATCGTCTTTTATGAAAAGCCGCTTCTTAAATTCGAAAGGTTGCTTGAGACCTACATTGCTTACGCTCCGCGAGGTTTCAGACAGTTTTTAATGAGTATGCCTCTATGGCTGCGCCACAAGCTGCATCTACCCAGGGAAATGGATAAGGCCTTAAATAGTGGTTATAAAGGACGCTATGTTTTTACCGAGCACCATGAATCTCACGCTGGCAGCGCTTTTTTCCCATCGCCTTTCGATGAAGCTGCAATCCTTACTCTGGATGGAGTGGGTGAGTGGGCGACAGGCAGCTTCGGCATCGGCAGAGACAACAAAATTGAATTGACTCATGTGCTGCAGTTTCCTCATTCGCTTGGACTGCTTTATTCAGCTTTTACATACTTTACCGGATTTCGCGTCAATTCAGGCGAATATAAAATGATGGGCCTGGCACCGTACGGCGAGCCGAAATACTATGACCTTATATTAGAAAAGCTGATCGACCTGAAACAAGACGGCTCGTTCCGTTTGAACATGTCTTATTTTCCTTATTGTCATAAGACCGTAATGACAGGTTCAAAATTTGAAAAGCTGTTCGGCGGCCCGCCACGCAGGTCCGAATCACCTTTGACCCAACGGGAAATGGATATTGCCGCGTCCATCCAGGCAGTCACTGAAGAGATAATGCTCCGCACTACTAAGCATGTTCATTACCTGACTGGGATGAAAAACCTCGTATTAGCCGGTGGTGTAGCCCTGAATTGTGTTGGCAATGGCCGCATCCTACGGGAAGGGCCGTTCGAGAATATCTGGATTCAGCCGGCAGCAGGTGACGCCGGCGGAGCATTGGGAGCGGCACTATTCGTATGGTATCAACTACTGAACAATGAACGTAAAGTCGATGGCCAGGATAAACAGCAGGCTTCTCTATTAGGACCTGCTTACAGCAGCGAGCAAATCCGTCAATTCCTGGATTCCGTTAATGCTAAATATCATACATATACCGCCCAGGAAAAACTAATTGATAAAGTAGCAGAGCTAATCAACGAAGAAAAGGTAATTGGCTGGTTCCAGGGACGCATGGAATTCGGCCCCCGTGCTCTTGGAAGCCGAAGCATTATCGGCGATGCTCGAAGCGAAAAAATGCAGTCGATAATGAACCGCAAGATAAAATTTCGTGAGTCCTTCCGTCCCTTTGCCCCATGCGTTCTGAGAGAGAATGTGCAAGATTATTTTTATATGTCGGACAGCAAAGAAAGCCCCTATATGCTGCTGGTTGCTTACGTTCAAAACGATAAACGCTTGCCGCTGAATACGCCGTTAGAGACACTTAAAGGTTTAGATAAACTTAAAGTAAAACGAAGTTGTGTACCTGCTATCACGCACGTGGATTATTCGGCACGCGTTCAGACTGTTGATGCCGAACGTCATCAGAAGCTGCACCGTCTGATGAGTATGTTCAAGGAGATGACCGGCTGTCCGGTGATAATTAACACAAGTTTTAACATTCGTGGTGAACCTATTGTATGTTCTCCGGAGCACGCATATAGATGTTTTATGGCTACTAATATGGATGTTTTGGTTATGGAAAACCATTTACTTTATAAACAAGAACAACCACAGGCGACTCAGCACGAAGTGGATGAATATGTAGCCCAATTCAATCTGGATTGATTCGCTTTGGGACCCGCCTGCCCAGAGTAGCCAATGCAGGAGAAGACACCTGCGAAGGATGGTACGGCGGGCAGGAAGGACAAAAAACTAAAATGTCATTAGTCGAGATAAATTGGCAACCTAATCGCAAAGAGCTTCGCAATTTTGGCGTTATCGCCTTGATTGCATCTGTTATTATATCGTTATTGCTTTGCTGGCTTAGAGGTCTTGGGATTCGGTGGATTATAATTATTTGTAGTATTGGTTTTATTATATTTCTGAGCAGTATAATTTCTGCCGGGTTGACCAGAATAATTTATGTTGGTTTAATTCTAGTAACGCTGCCGATTGGTTGGATGATGAGCTTTATATTACTGGCGATATTTTATTTTCTTATCCTTATGCCGATCGGGCTTATTTTTCGTTTGATGGGTCGTGACTTGCTGTGCCGCAAATTTGATTCAACTGCTGAAAGTTATTGGCTCCCCAGACGTCCGCCTGATAGTAACGAGCGATATTTTCATCAGTTTTGATGAAACTGGAGACTACGAATGGCTAAAAAGTCCCGAAAGAAAAAATCCAATGATTTCGAGAAGGCTGCCCAGGAAAAGCGTCCGTCCCTGCTTTCTGAGTTTTGGTTTTTTCTCAGACACAACAAAAAGTGGTGGCTGCTGCCAATACTGATTGTACTGCTGCTTTTGAGTTTACTGATACTGCTGGGCGGTACGGCAATAGCGCCGTTTATATATCCACTTTTTTGAGGTGGATTTTTTACCGCTCCCTAACGATCGCGGCTCTGTTTTGGGGAACTCTTCAATATCGCATCCAGTGCTTTATGGGCCTTGACGGAATTTGGGTCTATCTGTAAAGCGGCTCGAAGCTCCTTTATAGCCTCGTCTCTGCGTCCTTGCTTTTCCAGCATAAGGCCCAGATTGTAATGCAGATTTAAGTTTTCCGGCACAAATATCAAGCCGTTGTGATACGTTTCCACTGCCTCTCTAACTTTACCCTGCTGGAACAGCACTACTGCCAAATTATTATAAGCTTGCGCAAAGTCCGGTTTGAATCGAATCGTTTTAGAATAATGTTCAATAGATTTTTCGTACTTTCCCTGAAGTTGGTACGCCAATCCTAAATTATAATACGCATCGGCATAGATGGGTTTGATTCGTATTGCCTCCAAATTATGGGCGATAGCTGCATCTAAGTTTCCCTGTTTGCCGGAGAAAAGACCTAATTTGGCATACGCCTCATAACGATGCGGCACGAAATTCAGAACAAAACGGTACTGCTCAGCAGCAGCGTTATAGTTACCTAACTCTTCCAATAATTCGCCGTATTTCCAATGCAACCACCAGTCCGATTGGTTTTGCTCAATCGCCCATCGATATTGAGCTTCAACTTCATTAAAAACCTCCGGAGAAAGACAATCTTTAAGAGCTTTGAGTTTTTGCTCCATTTGACCGACCCGTTGTTTATGGTATAGCTGGTTAGTAAACGGTGCTTGTTTTATAAAGCCATTGAGAACCTCGTTGGCAATCTTATATCGGTCCCAATTTGTGTATGCTAAGTATTGCGCACATTCCGCTTCGGTAGGCAATTCTTGTTCTGCCTTGTTACGGTTTATCCGCTCAGGAAGTATCTCTTCGGCCTGTTCAAAAATTGCTCTGGCCAGAAGATAAGTACCGGTGAAATTCATGTGGACATGCTCATAAAAGAGTTCCTCACCAGGAGTTTCGTATGGACTGTTCTTTTCAAAAACCTTGGCGGCGTCCACAAGATAAATGCCTTCTTTTGTTTTTTTATCGGCGATTTCACGAATAATTCGGTTTATCTGCGTGTCGGCTCGAAACCTGAGCGTATCTAAGTCACGTGCTCGGACAAATCTCTTTTTGGCCTTATCATATTCGTCCATTGCCCAGAAACAACGGCCAAGACGAAACTGCAGATCTGCGTAGCAATCATCAATCTCATCGGCTGCCAAGTACCGTTCCACTGCCTTGGCATAGTTACCTCCTGACTCGTACACTACTGCTTGTTGGTAAATATCATCCCAGTTTTTTATATCTGTCTTAGTTAATTCCGGCCTATGTAGTGAAGCAAATGGCGGAGAGCCCTTCAGGTTACTACCTACGGTACACAAGATTATCCCTGTGTTACTTTTAGCTCTGCCACAGGTACGGGCGGCGCCACAGATATCTTCAAGGTTTCTTCGGAAATGTTGGTAAACAATTTCCAAGTGTGGGTCATCGGCTGGTATTTGCTTTTCGAGAAACATCTCCAGCCCGCGCCAAATCTTCGGAATGTCCTTTTTAGTACTTACCATCCCCAACAAATTTGTTAGTACCTGCCCGATCTTCGTGGCTTTAAGGGCCATGTCGAAACGAATGAAAGATAAACTTCCTGAAAGTGGTGCAAAGACACTTCCTGCACCGTAAGGTCCGACTACTTCGTTATTGCCCATATATACTATAAATAGATCAGGTTGATGATGCCTGCAGTCTTTTGATATCTGCAATACGACATGGGAATTTATGGCCGGCATCGCGGTTGTAATGACCTCGAAATTCACTTGTGGATATTGCTGACGCAGCATCACCTGCAAAATCCGTCCAAAGCAAAATGCCCCGTCAGGTGTACCAGCCGCAGCGGAAGCTCCCATCACAAAGATTCGATAAGTGTTGTCCGATTTGTCCTCAGGGAAAATGTATGGGTTGGATTCCCGTGCGATGTTAGGAGGAAAGAACCGCCATGCAAATTGAATATTGTTACAGTAAGAGATCGTGTCATTTACCCCGTTAGAGAAATCCATCGATTTTAATCGGTGGTCATTAACAGGATTTAGTTCTCTAACGGGGTGAACTTTACATTTAATAGTTGCGGTTGTTGGAAAGCCGAAGCCTGCCACGCGCAAGATAATCTCCAGCAGGAATAGCAAAAGAGCTGGCATAATAGTAAGAGCAACGATGCGAAACAGCCACAGCCGCCCCCGTGAGATAGGCGCAGCCGCCATCTCATGGGGTGAACGCCGACCTGGTCTTCTTTTACTACTCTGTGAAGTACGAGTTTTTGATTCTTTTTTCCTGGAAAAAGTCTTGCGTTTCATTTTCATCCTTCGTAGTCCTACGGAGAACGGAACTTTTTCAGCCTCTTTTTAGGTAATCAATTTCGGCTTTGGTCAATGTCCTAAATTTTCCTATGCCGAGGCCTCGTGCTGTTAAATTGCCGATGCGCGTTCTCTTAAGCGATTTCACCGGCAGCCCCACCTTAGCTAACATTCTTCGGACCTGGCGGTTAAGGCCTTGTCGAATTGTAATTTCAATCAATGATTCCTTATGGTCACGTTTCAATACTTTTACAGATGCTCTGGAGGTCTTACCTTCGGAAAGCCAAATGCCTTTCTTTAGTTTTTCTACCGCCTCACCGCTGATTTGTCCTTTGCCTGCACCTGTGTTGCCTGCACAGGTTACGCAGGCACAGGTGACTCTGGCTACGTATGTTTTAGGCACTTCGTATCTTGGATGCGTTAACTTATTTGCCAGTTCGTTGTCGTTAGTAAGGACAATTATTCCTGTTGTATCGGCATCGAGTCTTCCTACACAGAAGATGCGTTCGCGGGCGGGGATAAAACTTGTTGCTTTTTTTCTGCCTAAGGGGTCCGAATTAGTACAAATAACGCCTTTGGGCTTATTAAGAAGGAAATATACTTTTTTTTCCGTCTGAATCTTCCTGCCGTTTACAGTTATGATATCTTCCTGCGGGTCGACAAAGGCCGGCAGCTCATTTACTATTTTGCGATTTACCTCGACTGTTCCGCTGAGTATTAGCTGCTCACACTTTCTGCGTGAGCCGATGCCGGCCGCAGCCAAAACTTTTTGTAATCTTTGCTTAGTCATTTCATATTCAATTTTTGATTTGTGCGAAAAAGTCCTTGCGACAACCTTGTACTGAGCTTGCCGAACGTATTGCTGGTTATGACACAGCCTGTTTAGCACTGGCCCCTGCGTCTCCCGCTCGCACCTGCGGTTACGCGAGTGCAGGCGACGCAAGTCGGGGCAGCGGGGGGATAAATTTGTCATTCTCCGTAAGCACCATAAGGCGTCCCTTGCGGGAGAATCCCTGGGACTGCGTAGTATATATATTACTAAAGTGCCTAAAGTGAACTAAAATGTCTAAAGTGAACTAAAGTTATAATTCATAATTTTAGGCACTTTAGTCACTCTAAACTTTAGACACTTTGTTTAGAGGGCTGAATCTGGTTACCTGTGGCATAGCTAAGCTTGCGGCTCTGATTCGCCTCCTGTGGTGAGCCTGTCGAATCCATTGGCGGATTGATCTTCAGACTTTGGCTCTGACTCTGTTTTTCCTTCTCCGTAAGGAGTCCCTAGGACTGATTCAGTTATCGTAGGCTCAGTTCTCCCTTGCTCGGATATTACGTAAACGTCCTCTAAGGCGGTATTATCAACTGCCTTGCGCATAAGTGAATAGATTATGGTATTGGCGGAAAAATAAAAACTAACAAGGAAAGCGACTACTAATACGACGACAGCTAATAGTAATAGATATACCAGAAAGGCCGCGAATGATTCCAATCCGGTAAGTGCTGCCCAATTTGGCCGAACAACCAGTTTCGTAAATGTTGGAGCATCCTGCCAAATCGCTGTAAGCTTGCTATTGTCACCCAAGATGCCTAATTGCAAAAACCAGCGGGTAATCCAAAGCAGCAAAAAGGCAAAAAATCGAACAAAAATGTAACAAATCGCTCCATAGACCGCAGCTACAGCGGTATAAAATGCCATCTTCCATGGTTTTGCAAAGATATAACTGAAAGAACGGCTTATCGCGTCAAAACAATCTGAATCGTCGTACGCCACTGCTGGAAACATCAGGTTAAATCCCGCAACCGCACCGATTAGGACAACCGTAATCAACCCGCTGGCAATCAGAGCTAATAGCATAAAGATAACCATTATAGCCTTGCCTATCCCCAGGGGAATGTTACCTACCAGTCCTAAAAGAAATATAAAGAAACCGATGAAGATAATTATCCCTAACGGTGCCAAAGGTGTTGTAAAGAAACTGGTGAATTTTTTTGTGCTGAAGCGAAGTGCCTCGGTCAAACCTGGTTTTTCTCCTTGCGCAAACTGTAGCGCCGCAATTCGGCAGATAGCACCGCCGGCCAAGGAAATAACAATAAGTTTTACCGCAAAAAAGATAAGACAATAGACGTAATGTTCCTTGGAAACCTGTCCGACCATTGCAAAACAACTGCTGATATTTTTGACTAAACCAGGCATATTGAGTGCGAATAATGATTCTAACGCGCCGTGAAATCTTTCCGAAGCTGAATTCCAGAGTATGGAAAATACGGCGGCTTCGTCTTGTGAGCCTGAACCAGCCATGAATATAATGTCCATTAGGCAACCAGCCAGGTATATAACTGTCACTGCCAGAAAAGCTATCATCAATTTGCTTGGTTGAATGGCCATTCGGAATGTTTGGAACACCTTTGGAAAAAGCAAACTGTTAAGAAGATTTGAGGATTCTTTCTCATTCACCATTTTGCTTCCTTTCAGAAAGATTACTTTTTCGCTGATTTAAGGGATAATGGATTTTAGTATTTATAGCTTATTATCAATCGGTTTCAAGAGTTTTTATAATATTTTATTCTCAAATGTTGTATTTAACGCTCATCGGAAGTACTCTGTAAAGAGCTATCCAGAGGCTTGATAGGCTCTTGTAATTGAGGTTCGGAAATTATCTTATACTCGGCATTCAGCCAAATACCCAAATCTACCAGTTTGCATCGTTGGGAGCAAAAAGGAAAGAATGTTGCTGTTTCGAATTGTGCCTGAGGTGGCGTTATAACAATTTTATTACAGATTGGACATCTCTGTTTCATGCTGAAATATTACTATCGCTTTGAGCGTAAAATAAGATGCAATTAATATGCTCTAATTTGCATATATTTGCTGTTTCCCCCGGTTATTCTTCCTCTTGTGCAATACCTTGCTCTAACATTCGAGCGTATTCAACGCGATATCTGGCCCAGGGCTGAGCTTCAAGACGAGCTTTTCGTATTGGCTTGCCTGTACCCTCGCACACGCTATAAATCCCATCCTCTATTCGCTGCAGTGCATCGTCGATCTCATGCAATAGCTTCCTTTCGCTGTCCATCAATCCCAAAACAAATTCCTGCTCATAGTTATCGGTTCCGAGATCAGCCATGTGTATCGGCATGCTTGAGAGATCTCCGGTTGCATCCAGTCGAGATTTCTTCAAGGTTTCATCCTCGATTTCATTTACGTTTTTAAGGATTTCCCTGCGCTTTTCCAAAAGCAGTTGCTTAAAGTGTTCAATAGTTGCGGCAGCCAAGCGAGAAGTTTTTGTCCGGCTTGAGCTTGTTTTTCGTTTAGACACCTTTTTACGCTTTTTTGTCACTTTTCTTTTTACCTAACCTACTGGGATAACCTTTCCTAGTATATACACTAAATGCAGTATTATAACATTTAATGATAGATAATGTACAACACTTCTTTTTTCATCCAAAATAATTACATTAAACCGACCAAGTTTGATAATTATGTCCAAAATCGTACAGCTGAACTTGTCTTTTGTCGTAAGTTATTGAAACATAAGTAGTTAATCACAAGAATCAAGGGATTATTTAGGCTGATTACTATTTGGTTTATTGCTGATTTGGGGGATGTCTTTTGCAAATTTACCCAAAGGCAGGTAGAATTTTTCCTGTCCGACTTTGCCTACAAAAGTCCTGATGCCGAAGGCTCTTTCTATTTGTTCCGGGGAGAATACATCCTTGGTACCGCCGATATAGTAATTGCGTTCTGTTTGGATGCTGCTTGACTGCTTGCTAAGAAGCAAAGTCTCATCACAATATTGTGCCGCCAGATTAATATCGTGAGTTACAGCTACGATTGTCTTGCCTTTTTCAAGTTGTGTCGCCTTAAGTAAATCGTGTATTTTAACCTGATGCTTCAGGTCGAGGAAGCTGGTCGGTTCGTCTAAGAGCAAAACAGGAGTGTCCTGAGCAAGCGCCCTTGCGATAAAAACTCGTTGCCGTTCGCCGCCGCTCAGATTTCTGAGCGGCCGCAGTGCAAACTGGGCTGTATCAGTTGCTTGGAGTGCTTCATCGACTATTCGTTTGTCAGCCTGGCTCTCAAATCCAAATTTATTAAAATAGGGAGTTCTTGCCATTAAAACCGTTTCGAATACTGAGAAACCGAATACTGGGGCCAATTCCTGCCGTACGACTGCCACTTTTTTGGCGAGGGCTTCGGTTTTGTATGATTCTATCGCTTTTGAGTCAATCCTTATGGTGCCTGAGTTGGGTCTTAGCATTCCGCACATCAGGTTAAGAAGTGTGCTCTTACCTGCCCCGTTTGGCCCGGCTATCACCAAAAATGTCCCCGGTTTGACTTCAAAGCTAATATTTTTCAGAATCGTGCTTTGTGGAGTATAGCCAAAACTTAGGTTCTCAATTTCTATAATACCATTCATCCCAACCAGCCTACTTTTTTGCTAAATTTAACCAGAAGAACTAAGAAAAAAGGTCCACCAACCATGGCAGTTACTACCCCAACCGGTAGCTGCGCCGGTGCGATGATAACACGTGCCAGTGTATCAGCAGCCACCAGAAATATTGCACCGATAATGCTGCTTAATGGGAATAACTGGCGATGGTCCGGCCCGAACACCAACCGAACTGCGTGTGGTACAACCAGTCCTACAAAACCTATTAGTCCGCTCAAGCTGACCGCAACAGCGGTCATAAACGCTGCAACTGCAAAGGCAATTGTGTGGATTCTGGCCGTGTTCACGCCGATACTTTTGGCGTCTTCGGCGCTGAAGCTAATGACATTTAACTGTGGGCTTATGTTAAATAATATTAAAATCCCTGCCAAAATGCATCCGGTTCCCATCCACAGTACGAAAAAATCTTCTTCTATCATATTGCCCATCAGCCAAAATATAGTCGCATGTATTTCCCGGCTTTTAGCTACCGACGTAAGAAACATAATTACCGCTGAAAAGAAGGCATTTACCACGACTCCTGCAAGAAGCAGCCCGGTGACGTGGAATTTTCCTGTCAGTCGGCTGATAAACCATACCAGCCAGACGGTTCCAAGTGCCCCTGCAAATGCAAAAAGTGCTATCGGTGACCGTCCCCATAGCGTCCAGTTGATGCCACTAATAACAGCGATAACGGCTCCCAAGCCGGCTCCACTCGATATGCCAAGTATGTACGGATCGGCAAGAGGATTCCGTAAAAGAGCCTGAAAAACAAGACCCGAACTTGCTAAAGCTGCTCCGACAATGGCGGCAAGAATAATTCGGGGCACCCGTACCTTGACAAAAATCTCGTAGTCGGGATTTACAACGGCCTGTTTCGAAGCTCCACGAAATACTTCTTTCATTGAAATGCTTTCGGTGCCAATCAGTGAACAGACCAACATTACTAACAACAGCACCATTGCTGCCGAAATGATTTTGATGATTAACTTTCTTGGTGTCAGTAATTCCTTCATCGCTTTAGTCTGTCTTGAGCCGGATCTATCGATTTGTAAAAAGCTCCGGCCTTAAGCACCTGGCGATAGCTTCGGTTCCTTCATATAATCGCGGCCCAAGCCGTGAGACAGTATCACCATCAATGACGTAGATTCGTTTGTTTGTCACAGCAGGGATGTTTTTAAATCTGAGCCAATATTCAAGCGCAGAGGATTGCTGTCCGGCCAACTTTTTTGGGTTCATAGCCGGTTCAATTATTACGTCAGGATTACAGGCAATGACCTGCTCGGCTCCGATAGGTGGATATTGATGTAACGTTGGCCCTATGGCGTTTTCACCACCTGCCAGCTCAATCAACTCGTTAATAAATGTATCTCTACCTGCCACACGTAAAGGTTCTCTTTGAACTACCCAAAGTACCCTGACTTTATCTTTCGTACCAACTAACGCTGAGAGCTTATCCAGCTTTTCCGAGATGTCACCCACAAGTTCATTGGCTTCAGATTGCTTGCCGGTATAAGTACCAATTATTCGAATTGCCTCAAAAAGCTCACTTACTTTTTCAATGTTCAGTGTCAGACTTTTATAGCCGACGCGTTTTAATCGCTCAGCAAGATTTCGTTGTTGGGTAAATCCAAGCGTAATTACGAGGTCCGGCTTAGCTGCTATCGCCGCTTCGATATTTGGCTGCCAGAAGGTACCTGCCTTTGGTTTTTTTGTTGCTTCCGGAGGATAATCACTATCAAGTGTCACGCCGACAATTTTGTCGCCCAATCCAAGCGCAAAAAGTATCTCCGTCAGATTCGGAGCCATAGATATGATTCTGTCTACCTGATTCGGCAGGGGGGTGGCGCTATAGTTTTGGCCCTGTTGAAAGCCGAAGATTGCAAGTCCTGCAGCAGACCAAAATAGGATGATTAGAAACAGCAACAACCACTTGTTCATTAGGTTCTCTTAAACTGTTTTTCCAGGTCGCTTAACGAAAATTTTATAGTAGTAGGTCTGCCATGGGGACACCGGCCTGCGCATTCAATGCGCTGCCTGTCTGCGAGCAGTTGTGTTATTTCACTGTCACTTAACCTTTGGCCAGCCTTTATGGCTGCCTTGCATGCAGCCATATTCAAGATTTCGTCAAGTAATCTGTCCGGGTCAAGGCCGACACCTTTATCGGTCAGCAAATCAATTAAATCACGGGCAAAATCGATTGCCTCTGCTCCTGCCAGCAGGGTAGGAAACGCTTGTATAGCGTAAACCCGCGGACCAAACGGTACAAGCTCAATCCCTAATTTATCAATCAGTTCGGCATTCTTTTTGATCGCATCGGCTTCAGCATCTGTAATCTCGAGACTTTCAGGTATCAGCAGTCTCTGGGATTCGAGTTTGCTGTTTCGTATTCGGTTACTTAGTTTCTCATATAATATCCGTTCGTGAAGGGCGTGCTGGTCGATGATGATAAATCCATCATCAGTTTGTTCGACGATGTAGCTGTCATGTATTTGCAGGAATTTTGTTTCTAACGAGCCGATTTGTGCGGGCGAATAAGCCTGGGTATCAGTTGTTTGTTTGTCAGCAGTTTGTTGTCTGCTGTAGTAATCCATTATTGCCGAGCCGGTCTGCTGTTGCGTCTGGATAGGTTTGTGTCTTCTAAAAAATTCGGCCATCGCATCCGTAATTGTTTGGCTTCTATGGCCTGCTCTAAGTCCATATTTCCCGTCCTGTCTTTGACCCTGAGGCTCAGACCCGAAGGGAGCCGGGCCTGCCCCGAGCTGAGTCGAGGGGTCGAAGGATGTGTGGGCTGTTGTCGGCAGCTTCGCATGTATGTTCAGTTCCGTTCCCAGGAGTTTTTCTCTAAGACAGCCAAGTATCTGGGAGTGAATGAGGTTGGCATTATAAAAGCGCACTTCGATTTTGGTAGGATGAACATTGACATCGTAGTCTTCATAAGGCATCTGAATAAATAGAAAGGCAATGGGGAACCTATCCGGCTCCAAAATTCCACGATAGGCTTCTTTAATCGCGTGCGAGATAAACTTGTCACGGATGAATCGCCCATTTAGGAATACGTATTGAAATTTGTTGTTTGTTTTTGAGATATTCGGTGTGCCTAACAAAGCAAAAATATGTATTCCTTTTTCATCGCTCTCTGTATCGATCAGGTTTTCAGATATCTCGGATGAGAACAATTCAGCTATGCGCTGACGAAAACTCTCTTTACCGGACAGGCGATAAACTTCTCTGTTATTATGTATAAGCGTCATATCCAGATTTTTTTTTGCCAGCGAGATGCGTTTGAATTGCTCGGTGATATGTTCCATTTCAGTGTTAGCGGTTCTTAAGAATTTGCGTCTCGCAGGCAGCTTATAGAAAAGGTCTCTGACCTGGATAGTTGTGCCGAGGTCTGCGCTGGCCGGGCTGGTATTAATTTTGTTTCCACAATCAATCTCAACGCAGTTGGCTCCGGCTGATTCTTTTGCTCGACTAACTGCTTTGATTTGTGCCACCGAGGCGATACTTGCTAATGCCTCACCTCTAAAGCCGAGCGTCGATATGTTGTGCAAGTCTTTACTGGTTTTGATTTTGCTGGTGGTGTGCGGCTCAAATGCTTTGGCTAAGTCTTCGGCATCCATTCCGCAGCCGTTGTCGCTGACCGACATTAACTTTCGGCCTCCGTCTTCTATGGAAACGGTTATTTTTGTTGCTCCGGCATCAATGCTGTTTTCCATAAGTTCCTTGACCACGCTGGCAGGCCGTTCGATTACCTCACCTGCCGCAATCATATTTATCATATTTTGGTCAAGGACGACTATTTGTCCCATTGTTCTATCCCACCCCCAAAAAGTGAAATCGGATATCGAACTTCGATATTTAAAATTCTTTGTTCGATATTCATTATTCTAATAGGCTCTGGCCGGTCATTTCCGCCGGCTTCGGTATGCCCATCATATCTAAGAGAGTAGGTCCTATATCGGCTAATCTTCCACCTTCTCGCAGTTTTTTACCTTTGTAGAGGTCATCGAATACAACCAATGGCACATCACCAATGGTATGGGCCGTATGTGGGTCATCCGGGCCTTCATCCATCATCTTTTCAAAATTGCCGTGGTCTGCTGTGACTATTGCTGCTCCGCCCATGCTTTTGACTTTATTGAGGATTTTGCCGACGCATTCATCGACTGTCTCTGCTGCCTTAATCGCTGCAGAAAGTATGCCGGTATGGCCGACCATATCCGGATTGGCAAAGTTGACCACCACTACATCATATTTATTTGAGTTAAGCCTTTCCATAACGACATCGGTAACCTCGTATGCACTCATCTCAGGTTTTAAGTCATATGTTTTTATTCGCGGGGATGGCACGATTTGTCTGTCTTCGCCGCGGAATGGCTTTTCGGTATAGTCATTAAAGAAGAAAGTGACGTGAGCGTATTTTTCCGTCTCGGCGCAGCGGAATTGCTTAAGTCCCAGAGAGCTCCAATATGAACCTAAAATGTTTTTCATTTTCGGTGGTTTAGGAAATGCAACAGGCGCAGGTATGGTTGCATCGTATTCCGTCATACAAACGTAATAAATATTGGACTTGCTCGTTCGTGGAAACTCCTTGAAGTCCGGCTCAACAAATGCCCGTGTAATTTCACGCGGCCTGTCACCTCGGAAATTGAAAAATATTACACCATCACTATCACTGACAGTAGCTATCGGCTCATTATCACTATTTACAATACAGGTTGGCTCGACAAATTCATCGGTGACACCTTTTTCATAACTTTTGGTAATCGCTTCTATCGCGCTGGCTGCTTTTAATCCCTTGCCGATTCGAATGCACTCGTAAGCCTTTTGCACGCGGTCCCATCGGCTGTCACGGTCCATCGCATAGAATCTTCCGGAAACACTTGCAATCTTTCCTACTCCTATTTCTTTAGCTTTTGCTTCTATTTGCTCTACATATCCTGCTCCGCTATCGGGGGGTGAATCTCGGCCATCGGTGAAGGCGTGGATAAAAACTTCTTCTACGTTGTTTCTTTTTGCCAGCTCCAGCAGCCCATACAAGTGGTCCAAAAGTGAGTGTACACCGATGTCACTGCATAGGCCCATAACGTGCATTCTGCCGTTATGACTTTTTATGAATTTGATTAGATTTGAAAATTCTGCATTTTCGAAAAATGAGCCATCCCGAACTGCTTTGCTTAGTCTTACAGATTCCTGCGGAACGATTCTGCCGGCTCCGATATTTTGATGGCCGACCTCGCTATTACCCATTGTCCTATCAGGAAGGCCGACATCTTCTCCGCTGGTATGAATAAGGCAATTTGGATATTCTGCCATCAGCATATCATCTACAGGTGTGTTAGCGCGTTTGATAGTGTTATACTCATCCTCTGCTGGATTAGGATTGTAGCCCCATCCGTCGCGAATAATCAGCACAAAAGGTTTCTTTTCCAAAATCACTTTTTGTGTAGTCATAAGGTAAAAAACCTTTCAGGCAAAAACAACACAGACGAGGCGCCGCCTCGTCTAAGCCTTATATCATAATCGAATTAAGGAGATATGATATAAAGTTGCGTTAGGTATGTCAAACATTTAGAAGGTGCGCGATGATGCTGTGCTGCTAAAAGTTTTTGACAGCTATAGTTACAATGGTATAATTTTTAGACGATTAGACTGCATATAATTATTTGGGACAATAGTTACGATAACGCTTTTATGTCGAAAAGTATGCTTATGACTAGTTGGAAGAATAAGGCTGTTTTTGTTTTGTTAAACATAACAATTGTGAGCCTGTTTTTTTCTATTGGATGTCATAAGGAACAGCAGAAGGTTGATCTGTATGTTGACGCTGTGATGTTCAGTGAGCTCGACAAATATGAAATGGCCATCGAAAAGCTAAATGAGTTAGTAAAATCAGACAAGCGTTTCCCGGAGGCCTATTCCTTACTTGGTCGGATGTATGAAAAAAAGCATGATTATGAAAAAAGCGCTGCTTCTTACAAGAAAGCAATAGAGCTTAATCCCTGGTCTTTCGAAGATTATTTCAACCTGGGCAGAGTTTATCAGAGCACAAAGAAATTTGCACAGGCTGCTGATGCTTATAGTAGAGCCTGTGAGTTAAAACCAGATCACTTAGAGGCGCATATAAATACTGCCAGGTGTTTCTATGAGCTTGGAGACTACGACAAGGCTTTAAGCTACGGACGGCGTGCCGAACAAATTGGGCCAAATGAAAGTGAAGTTCACGAAGTGCTCGCCGTTATTTATGAGCTGCAAAAAGACTATAGCCGGGCAATTGAATCGTACAAACAGGCACTATCAATAGATGCTGACAACTCAAAGATTATAGCCTTGTTGGCAGGATTATATCTAACAACCGAACGGTACGACAGTGCAAAAGATTTGTTCATCTCGTTGATACAGATTAATCCTAAGGATGTCGTAGCCTATCGACACCTTGCTTATTGTTATCTGAGGCTTAATGATGCGGATAAAGCAATAGAGAATTACGGCAGGGCGATTGAAATTGACTATAATGACTGGGAAGCACATAAAGGATTGGGTGTCGCTTATATACTAAAGGCGCGCGGCACCGAAGACGAATTGCTGAAGCGAAAGGCAGTTGAGCATTGGCGCTTATCTTTGAACATTGAACCTAATCAACCCAGCAGAGAGACATTACTTAAATTGATAAAAAAACATACGAGGTAATAAGATTAACAGCTTGAACGGATTTTAAATATGACCCAATCAAGATCGGAAGCAAGCAATGATCGACTTGATTCGAAAACCGGCTCTTCAAATCGCCGTATTCCTGATTGGAAGGCACATCTGGTATTCTGGACCATAGCAGCAATTGGTTTTGTTTTGGATTTATGGACTAAAAGCGCTGTGTTCACCTGGCTGGAGCAAAAGCCAGGCAATAGTGTCTCTATTATAGATGGTTTTCTGCGATTGGTCATGACAGTCAATCCCGGCGCTGCATTTGGGATAATCGCAGGACGTGTTTATTTATTGGTGATTGTATCGATTATTGCGTTGGTAATAATCTTAATATTTTTTTTCCTCGGTGGCTCTAAGCCAATATTAGTTCATATTGCGCTGGCGTTATTTGCTGCCGGTATTTGCGGGAATCTTTACGATAGAATATTTAATGACGGCTTAGTGCGTGACTTTATTGATGTTGTCTATTGGCCAGGCAGACATTGGCCGGCGTTTAATGTCGCGGACAGCTTGCTTTGCATCGGCATTGGGCTGTTGATGCTCTCGACCTTTAAATCTCCTAAGCGTACTTGATAAATTGGGGTACTGTCTTATTCGGAAGTTTTCTCGAATACGTGCTCAGCTACATAAATAGGTGTATTTGACGCTGCTCCCAGGGCAATCGCATCGGAAGGGCGGCTGTCAATTTCAACGGTTCGTCCGTTCGAGGATAGATGTATCTGCGCGAAAAAAGTATGGTTACGCAAATCATTTATTACTATCCTATCTATTTTAGCGCCGAGATTTTCAATCACGCTGTCTAATAAGTCGTGCGTCATCGGGCGGGGAGCCTTGATTCCCTTCAATCGGCGATCAATGGCAAAAATTTCTACTATACCGATAACAATGGGGAAACCACGCTCGCCGTGACGTTCTTTTAATACGATTATCTGCTGGTCTGATGTCTCATTAATGATTATGCGCGACAATTCGACTTCTACGTACATTTCTGCACCACCTTCCTTGTGTCAACAGCCTAATTCCGAAAGATGTTTTTCAACAGTTTCTAATTGTTCTGTCAGCTCAGAAAGCCTTTCTCTGGCATGGGCTACCACTTCCGGTTTGGCTTTGGTTACAAAATTCTCGTTGGCCAATTTAGCTTCAACAGCTTTTTTGGCTTTTACTGCTTCCTGTTTTTCTTTTTTCAGCCGGGCTCGTTCCGCTTCGATGTCTATTATATCGTGCATATAAAATGACATTCCGTCAACTACCGAAACAGCAGCTTTTGCAGGTTTTGGAATGTTAACTCCAGGATTAAAATCTTTTAGGCCTGCCAAATGGCAAATAAGATCGGAATTGGCAGTTAAAGTGTCGAGAATCTCAGCCGATACGTTTGCCGAAGCTGATACCTTTTCAGAGTTGGGTATGTTGTATTTATTTTTCATATCTCTGTAAGTTCGGACCGGAGTTTGAACGCTTGATATTTGCTTTTCAATGTCTTCATTAATGAGGGTATCAAGCCCTTCAGGCCATTGTGCAACTACTAAGGCATCGGATTCTTTTGCATGGGCTAATCCCTTTAGTTCTCTGACGGGTACAATTTCGTTTAGCTTTTGGAATATCCCCTCGGTAATAAACGGCACAAACGGATGCAATAGACGCAAAATCTGGTCCAATACAAAAGCAAGGACATTCTGAGCAATTGGTTTTTGCTGCTCATCCTGCATTCTCGGCTTTATCCATTCCAAATACCAGTCACAAAAATCGTTCCAGAAGAATTTGTAAAGCTGTGCTAAAGGTTCGCTGAATTTGTATTCATCTAAATATTTGCCGGTCTCGTTGACGGTTTTTGCCAATCGCGACAAAATCCACTTGTCAGTTATGTCCATCTTTTCTGGATCAAATCTATCAGGGTCGATTCCATCGAGATTCATCAAGGCAAAACGTGAAGCGTTCCAGAGCTTATTACAGAAATTTCGCCCGATATCAAACTTAGGTGACGTATTGGCTTGTCGCTCATCAGGCAGTGTCATTAGTACTACAGGCATTCGGATGTCCTGCGTTTCCGTGGTCATGCTGGCCAATGTGAACCGCATTGCATCGGCCCCGTGGCTGTTAATAGCTACTAATGGATCAATTCCATTGCCCAGACTTTTGGACATTTTACGACCTTCGCCGTCCTGAATCATCGCATGAATATATACGTCATTGAACGGAATGTCTCCAATGCAATACTGCCCCATCATTACCATGCGCGAGACCCACAGAGTGATGATTTCCCTCGCAGTACAGAGTACGTCACCAGGGTAGAATTTTTCAAGTTCGGATGTCGTATCCGGCCAACCCATTGTACTAAAAGGCCAAAGAGCCGAGCTGAACCACGTATCCAGAACATCCGGATCCTGCACTATTGTGCTTATTGGGTGCCTAACCTTGCCGATTTGATTGAATGCATCTGTACCAAATTCACTCTTGAACTGATCGTTCTCAGCTCTGTACTTCTCTATTTCTCTCATGCCGACACTCGGGTGATGGTGCTCCGGGCTGAGAACCCTGCTTAGAAGGTCAAGAGCATTGTCTCCCTTTTTGCTTTTGGCGCACACATAGATTGGATATTTGTCTTCAATTGACCTTTCTGACTGATAGTAGTGGACGTCTTCTCTCAATTCGCACAATTCGAGGAATATGTCAAACTGTGTATAAAACTCATCTCTTATCCTTTTTTGCACTGTGTCATCACTTTCATAGGGTGATCGATGCGCTGCACTTGTGAGCGTGATAGTCCAAATTGGTATTCTGTGTCCCCACCAAAGCTGTCTGCTGATTGGCCAATCGCGGAGGTTTTCAAGCCAGGTTTGATAAGTTTTCGCATAGCGTTCTGGTATAAATCTCAATCGTCCATCGAGCAGAGGCTTTAGAGCCAAACCGGCAAGCGAATTCACCGGCATATCCGTACCCTCGATTAGCCTATCGCCAAATTTTTCAGCGAGATGCTCGATAGGTTTCTTAACGGCAATATACCATTGGTCGGAAAGATACGGCTCGATAGGTACGTGGCTGCGGTAACTGTGGCCGACTTCATGGGTATATTGGCGAACATCCTCAAGAAGATTTTCCTGGCGGAACCACTCGATGACAGCCTCACGTGCCTCAAAGCGGTCCATGCCAAGTAGAGCTTGTGCTTCCGGAGAATCAGCATCCGACCAGCCATATTTATCACTGATTGAACCATCTGGTGCCATTACGTTTACAATATCCAGTCCGTGCCTTTGGCCAATTTCCCAGTCATCGGGATCGTGAGCAGGTGTAACTTTCAAAAAGCCGGTAGAAAATCGTGCCTTTTCATCTTCACTATTAGGATCAGGCAAAACAACATGCTCATCGGCAATGATTGGTATAATACGGCCTACGATGGGAAGTCGAACTTTTTTGCCTAATAAATATTCGGCACGAGGGTCTCTCGGATTCATAGCGACAGCTGTATCACCAAGCATCGTTTCAGGCCTTGTTGTGGCTACCGTCACATATTCAAGTCTTTTACCATCAATTTCCACAGGCTCAACAAGAGGATACTTCAAATACCAGAAGTGACCCTGTACGGTTTCATGTTCTACTTCGTCATCGGCCAACACTGTCTGTGTGGCTGGGTCCCAGTTGACTAATCGTTTGCCGCGATAGATAAGCCCGTCTTTAAAGAGCTTGAAGAACGTTGCTCGGACAGCCTTTGCGCAAACCTCATCCATCGTGAAGCGTGTTCTCTCCCAGTCACATGAGCAACCCATTGCTTTCAATTGGCTGATGATTGTGGCTTCATATTCATCCTTCCATGCCTGTATGCGGGCGACAAATTCCTCACGCGCAAAATCTGTTCGCCGTTTTCCTTCTTCTGAGAGTATTCGCTTCTCAACGACCGTTTGAGTTGCAATACCGGCGTGATCGGTGCCTGGCATCCATAGTGTATTATATTGTTGCATCCGCCGAAGGCGGATTAAGATGTCCTGTAGTGTATTATTTAGTGCGTGGCCGAGGTGTAGTGGAGCTGTGACGTTAGGTGGTGGAATTACGATAGTATAAGCCTTTTGGCTGTTTGCAGAGTCAGCGTGGAAGTATCGGCCGGCGAACCAAATTTCCGTGGCCAGTTTTTCTATTGCTTTAGGTTCATAGACTTTCGGGAGTTTTTCGTCCATGATTTTTCCAATATTAGGAAAATCTCCCAAAAAAATTCCGGCACATTTGAGCACCGGAATTTAATATTAATAAAAACAGGCAAGAAAGTAAAGTGAGCAATCTGGCTAAATTTTGCCTGTACTTAGTAAGATTTTGCTATGCGAATCTAATGTCCTAATCGAGGTTCATGGTCATTAAAAACTCCGCATTAGTCCGGGTTTTAGATAGCCTATTTTTTAAGAGTTCTACTGCCTCGACCGGATTCAATTCGCTCAGGACTCTTCGCAGCCGATATACAAGCTCCAGCTCTTTGGGATCGAGAAGTAACTCTTCCCTTCTTGTTCCGCTTCGGCTGATGTCAATAGACGGCCAGATTCTTTTGTCAACGAGACGTCTGTCGAGGTGCAATTCCATATTTCCGGTTGCCTTAAATTCCTCAAAAATCACCTCGTCCATTTTTGAACCTGTATCGATTAAGCAGGTTGCGAAGATACTTAATGAGCCGCCTTCTTCGATGTTTCTCGCAGCACCGAAGAACTTCTTTGGCATCTGCATTGCACTGGCGTCAACGCCACCGGTAAGGATTCTGCCGGAATGTGGGGTTTCGCTATTATAGGCACGGGCAAGCCGGGTTAGCGAGTCTAATAGAATCACAACGTCATAGCCATATTCAACCAGTCTTTTTGCTTTTTCTATAACGACCTCGGCAACTTGGCAGTGGCGTGCAGAGGGTTCATCGAAAGTGGAGCTGATAACCTCAACACCTGGACCGACTTTTCGCTCCATTTCTGTAACCTCTTCGGGCCTTTCATCTATCAGCAGCACTATAAGTTTTGCCTCAGGACTGTTTGTAGTTATGGCATTTGCTATTTTTTGCAAGAGAATGGTCTTACCTGTTCTCGGAGCCGCTACTAACAGACCTCGCTGACCCCTTCCCACCGGTGTTACCAGGTCAATTATTCTCATATTTAATTCGTTGGATGTGGTTTCGAGGATGAAGCGTCTCTCCGGATGTAACGGTGTCAAATCGCTAAATACTATTTTGTCCGAAAGGAGGTCAGGATTTTCATAGTTGATTGCTTCAACTCGTAAAAGGGCGAAATATTTCTCCGAATCTTTTGGCGGCCTGATCTGTCCTGAAACAATGTTGCCGGTGCGCAAGCCGAAACGCCTGATTTGAGACGGTGAGACATAAATATCATCTGGCGAGGACAGGTAGTTATATTGTGGATTCCGCAGGAATCCGTAGCCATCCGGCAGCACTTCCAGCACACCTTCGCCGTACATTAGACCGTTCTGGCGAATACGCTCTTTGAGGATTCTGAAAATCAGGTCCTGCTTCTTAAGGGCGCTGTATTCTGTTATGCCTTCTTTCTTGGCAATATTGTGCAGATCTGCCACGGTTAGTTTTTGCAGGTCCGTTAAGTACAACTCGCCTTTCTTGATCCGCTCATATTTGGCATGGGTAGATTCTTCCTCTAATCTTCGCTTTTCTTCAGCGTCCTCAGCGGTCTCAATATAGGTGGTTTCTTTTGCCGTAGGCGTAACTTGATTGTTTTGCTCTTCCTCTTGCGGTTCGGTTTCTACAGCAACTTGTTCTTCTTCAGCAGCCTTTTTCTTTGAAGTTTTGCGTTTTTTAGCTGTGGCCTTGTCTGTTTTCGTAATAGCTTTTGCCATAATTACTCCTTTTACACTTGCAAAGATTATTTATCGCCCTTGCAGGAGCAGGGTTATGATTTAGCAAATAATCTTCTCGCAGGATTCAGTAGGATTTGGTCTTTGAATAAGTAAAAGTAAAACCTAAATCTGGAAATCTACCAACATTTGTATCCGCAATCTGTATTAAATCGCAACTAACTATTTATTCACAATATAAGAGAAGACATCAAAGACTTGCCTGACCAGTGCCTGGAAGTCTGAATTGTTATTAATTGCATTATCGGCGAGGGCAGCCTTATTGTCCAGAGAAATTTGAAAATTTTCTCTAATTTTTATTTGATTTTCGTCAAGACCTCTCATTTTTTTGGCTCTTTCTATTCTAAGCTTTGGCTTGCAATCGACAAAAATCAGCCTATCGCATCGCTCTGCCCAACCAACCTCTGCTAATAAGGGCATATCCAGCACAATTGCCTTAATTCCACCTTGGCGGTTATATAACTCTATAAACTCCTCAACTCGTTCCAGAACGAAGGGATGGGTTATTTTGTTAAGCGATGAGAGCTTATCAGCATCGGTAAATACGACCTCAGCTAATTTCCGATGATCGATTTTCCCTGCTGAATCCAGAATAGCCTGACCAAACAGGCCGGTTATTTTGTCTTTCACGACCGTTTTTTGGAGTAACTCGTGGACAATCTTATCTGCATCAATTACTTTGCAGCCAAGCTTGGCAAACTCGGCTGCAACTGTGCTTTTGCCTGAAGCAACACCACCCAGGATGCCTATTATTGGCTTTTTTATATTATTGCCCACAGCCACATCTCAAAAAGAATACAGAATACAGAGGACAGAAGACAGACGATAGAGTACAGATTTCTGATTTCTGACTTCTGTTTTCTGGCTGTCTCGGATGGCTTAGTCAAGTTACCCGTACTCGTGTTACTCGTGCTCGCACCTGTGGTGACGCGAGTACAGGTGAAACGGGTACGAGTAGTCGGTATTCTACTTTTTTGCGTGTTGTATGTCAAGGTTTGTTTTTTAGTTATCACCAGTTTAGGAAGCGCAATAACCCACAAAATCATTGATGTTGCCCTCACAACAAGGTATATTAGCATATAAACAATAAAGTAGGTCCTACATGGAGGTTTTTATCGTGCGGATAATCATACTTATTTTAATCCTGTCAGTATTATGGCTGGGCAGTTTCAGCAACGTGAATGCAGGGCAGATCGATTCTTATGAGACTATCGCTGATGCCGACCTTTCAGCATACTATGGATTTAAGGAAATAGAGATAATCAAGCTGGACTGGGGCATCAAAGACCTAAGAATTGCTGATTTTAATGGCGACGGCCTTAATGATATTGCCGTGGTCAACAACAGAAAGGCTAAGATTGAGCTGCTCATTCAAAAAGGGGCTATCGGGCCGAGTGAAGCAGAAGTAGCTGTTGACCCTAATGATATAGATGTGAATGTGATCAGTGCTCCTACACGTTTTGATAGGCATGATGTTCCGGTTTCACAAAAAATCTATAGTTTCGCCTGCGGGGATTTGAATTCAGATGGGATGCTGGACTTGGCTTTTTACGGCGAGCCAAAAGGCTTATATATAATATTGCAAAAAGCAGAAGAGGCGGAAACAGGCAGGTCAAAATCATTGAGCTGGCATACCAGAAAGAGAATAGCTATTGAGGATGGTATTGTAACCTCCAATGCACTGGCCTGTGCCGACTTGAATAATGATGGCGCTGATGACCTGGCATTGGCTGGTCAGGATGGTATCTATGTTCTTTTACAAAAAGAGGATGCCCCCGACCCGATTGGGGGGGAGCCAGCCAAATTCGCTACTACGGCGCTGGTATTGGGCGTCGAAGTGGGCGATTTGAATGGTGATAGTATAAACGACCTTATTCTTATAACAAATGACAACGAAAAGTTAGTGCATGCGCTGTTTGGCCTTGAGATGGGACAGCTCGGGCCGCAAATCCGATTCTTTATCGAGAAGCCTTTGGTATTCGAGCTTTATAATCTGGATGGAAAACCTGGTGACGAAATATTGATTGTTGATGCGGTAAGTAAGCGGCTGATTTGCTACAAGTTTGCCGCAGAAGACCGGGCAAATACCGATTGGCCGATCCTTTTTTATCCTCTTGCTTCAAGTGAAGGTAGTGCAAAGCGCGACTTGGTTGTTGGTGATTTTGATGGTGATGATTTGAAAGATGTTGTGGTAAGCGATCCTGGAGCTGCGGAGATTATCTTCTATAAACAAATAGCAGGACTTGGATTGGCGGAGCCGGTGAGATTTCCTGCTTTTGCAGATATTGTGGGTTTATCAGCCGCTGATATCGAGGAAGATGGAAAAACTGAGCTTGCCGTTTTGAGCGTTAAGGAAAAAGTAATCGGCATCAGTAAATTTGAAGATGATAGATTATCGTTTCCCAAAAATGTCGATTTAATTGGCGAGCCACTGGCGATGGAGCTTACTGATATTGATAGTACTGGCAGTATAGACTGTGTTTATATATCCAGAGATGCTAATGATACCAGATTTTTGAGGGTATTTTATAACATCACAACAATAAGCGAAAAAGCTGCACCGCAGAGAGCTAAAGGTAAACTAATCGGTAGCGCACGTGTTGATGTGCCCAATGAAACTATGCCCGCTTTGAAGCTTGACAAGCTTACTGCTAATCCAGATGGTTTAAAAGTGCTTGATGTTGATCAGGATGGTTTGAAAGACGTTCTGATATTCGTTAGCTATGAGCTTCCTATATTGGTTCGTCAGGTGCAAAAGAATAAATTTGAAATAGTTGACTCGCCGAAAGCGCAGGCCAGTATGGTTAAGGATGCGAGTCTACATTCGATAGCCGTTGCGAATATCGACGGAGAACCCGGCGAAGAATTATTGTTGGCACAAAAGAATTTTGCAAGGAGCTTGGTTTTCGCCGATAGCAGAAACTGGAGTATTATTGACCAGTACAACGCTAAGAGCACGGAAAACCAAATATCTGCAGTTGCTGCTTTTGATATTCATGACAGCAGCTCAGGAGAAAGACCAGCTATATTATTGTTGGATGGTCAAAAGGGTCGGCTTCAGATTCTAAAAGCTGATGACGATAAAACTTATCGTTTTGAAACTGAATTGGATATCGGCAAGTGGGATGTTACCGCTCATCTGAAGATATTGTTTGCACCGCTTATGGGCTGCGAGAGTAACTGTCTCCTGTTGTTCGATGGCAGGAAGTTCGCACTAATTGTGCCGCCGATTAGTGGTGAAGCTCAATACAATTTAGAGCAGCAGCTCAGTTACGAGACAAAAATAAAAGATGGCATGTACGGTAACCTTACAGCGGGGGATATTAATTCCGACGGCCAGGCCGATATTATTATGGTCGAATACAATCGCAATCATATCGAAATCCTTACGCTTGATCGCAATGCCGAGCTGATTCCTGCAATGCGTTTCAAGATTTTCGAGCAGAAAAGTTATCGCAATACTCAAGGTCGCACTGAATTCGCCGTTGAGCCGCGGGAACTAAGAGTTGCTGACGTTACAGGTGACGGAAAAAAAGATTTAGTAACAATTATCCATGACCGCATAATTGTTTATCCCCAATAGGACAGAAGACAGAATACAGAGGACAGAAGACAGATTTCTGATTTCTGACTCATATAGAACAAAATGGTATGTAATGGTAGAAAGATTTTTGTTGCGCTTAGTGGCGGAGTGGATAGTTCAACCTCTGCCGCTCTGCTGCTTGAAGCCGGCTTCAATTGTACCGGCGTGTTTATGATTACGAGTGACTACAGTCACCATGCACAGGCAGATGCTGAAGATGTTGCTAAAAAGCTGGATATAAAACTTTATGTGCTCGACCTTCGCAAAGATTTTGAGCAAATCCTTGATTATTTTTGCAGCGAGTACAGGAAAGGCCGAACGCCTAATCCTTGCGTTTTGTGCAATAGATCAATGAAATTCGGGAAATTATGGGATTTCGCACGCAGTAAAGGAGCCGAGTTGATTGCGACCGGCCATTATGCAATAATCCTTAAACATAATGGACAATTTGGCCTTTATGAGGCTGCTTATACAGCTACCCGTACTCGTGTTACTCGTGCTCGCACCTGTGGTGACGCGAGTACAGGTGAAACGGGTACGAGTAAAGACCAGTCTTATGCCTTGTCCATGATTGACAGTGGGATTTTACCGTATATCATTTTACCGATGGGTTGCAATTCAAAAGAGCAAACGCGGGAAATAGCCACGAAGTTCGGCTTAGGCACTGCACAAAAGGCCGAATCTCAGGAGATATGCTTTATACCTGACCATGATTATGCAGCGTTGCTTGAGCAGAGGTGCCCTGAACTTGTTCGTAATGGCAGTGTTATCGACAGCAATGGCAATATCTTAGGCCAGCATAATGGTATCCATCGGTTTACCATCGGACAGCGCCGAGGTTTGCGGGTTGCGATGGGTAAACCTTACTATGTGGTGAATATTAATGCCCAAAGTAATACAGTCACACTTGGCCCAAAGGAAGAGCTTGTACATAAGCGGCTTTATGCGACGAATGTGAATTGGCTGATAGATAAACCAACATCAGCATTTCGCGCAAGAGTAAAAATACGCTATAATGATAAAGGTGCTTCTGCGCTGGTTTGCCCCCTGCCCCCGCGTTTCACGCTCGCACCTGCGGTTACGCGAGTGCAGGCGCGAAGCGGGGCGGCGGGGCGAGGCGATAGCGCAGCCGTTGAATTTGACGAGCCTAAGCCTGCTATAACCCCCGGCCAGCTTGCTGTTTTCTACGTTCAGGAAGGAAAGAATAGTAGAGTTGTGGGCGCCGGCTGGATTGATAAGGCATCTGGTTGAATTACGTGGCAGCAACATAGACAAAAACCTGAATATGAATAATTATATATGGCTTTAGGTTATGCCGGTAGATAGTGACATTTTGGTTTTACTCCAGCAGAAAGCAGCCCAAATGGCAAGAGAAATGCAGCGAGCAGTAATATTGCAACCCGGGGCAATTGGTGATTGTATATTAACTTTGCCGTTGGCCAAATTTATAAAAGACAGTCTACAATTAGGCGGTGTGGATATTCTGGGACACACTGAATATATTGGTATTTTGCCTGGCAGGGCATGTATTGACAGCATTCGCTCAATGGATTCAATGGATTTACATCGGCTGTTTGTTGAGCCAAAGACGTTTGACCTTGCAGACAGGGACCCTTTGATAAATGTTTTTGCAGACTATGCCTGGATTGTAACATTCATGGGTGAGACAAATAGTAATTTTGAGCAAAACCTGATTTTCACTGCAAATTGCAGCCATAGCGCAGAAGTGATAATGTTATCGATGAAACCGCCCGAAGGCTTCAATCAACATTTAACGGAATTTTATACACAGCAGTTTATCACCCAGAGTGGATTTTCTTTGGAAAGTTCCTCGGCTTGGTTTTCTGATATTCTGATAAGAGCCACAGAAGCTGATAGAGACAGTGGCAAAGAACTATTAAAAGAAATAAACGTTGACTTTTCTAAAAAACTAATAGTGATCAATCCTGGCAGTGGTGGAACGGACAAGTGTTGGTACTTAAATAATTTTTTAGCTATAGCCGAAGAAGTCAGATCGAAAGGTCTCGAAGTAGTCTTCCTGTTGGGACCGGCGGAGCAGCAGAGATTTAGTCAAACGAGAATCAAAGGCATAAATAAAGTTGCCAAATGCCTGGTGGATTTGACTTTAACGCAGGTAATAGGGCTTTTGAGTTGTACTGATGGATTTGTAGGTAATGACAGTGGCATTACGCACTTGGCAGCGGTTATGGGTGTCAGGACGTTAGCTGTTTTCGGCCCGACTAATCCAGCGGTATATAAACCTGTCGGCCCGGCTGTAACAGTATTTGCGAGCAGCAAGAAAGCTTTTGCCGAAAAACCCTCAAAAGGCTTGCAGCAGAAGCTTCTGACGGCCTTGTTGTTAGATTAGATTCTGGTGTTGACCACATTAGCTATTTTATTATAATGGCCAAGGTTTAAGACAGAAGACTGAAGACAGACAACAGAAAACAGAAGATGAAAATCTGACTTCTGACATCTGTCCTCTGACATCTGTCCTTTGTATTGATTGCAATTTGCAGATTCAGAGACTGAGGCTTACCTATGCCTACGAAAACTTTAGGTGAATTAGCTGAGTATATAAGTGGTCAGCTCTGTGGCGACCCGAATATTATTATCACGTCCGCCTCTACATTAGGACGGGCATGCGAAGGTGATATTAGCTTTTTGGTCAACCGCAAATATCAAAAGCAGCTCAGAACAACCAAGGCAAGCGCAGTAATTGTGGGAAAAGAAATTACCGAAAGCTCGGTTCCTCTTATAATAGCCGATGACCCTTACTATGCCTTTATGCAGATTATGGTGTTGCTGCATGGCCATCGCAAACATAAAAAGGTGGGGATAAGCCCGCGGGCTTCGATTTCGGATAGCGCAAAAATAGGCGTAGATTGTCATATTCATGATTTTGTGGTAGTTGCTGATGAGGCCAGGATAGGTGATGGTTGTGTGATTTATCCCAGCGTGTTTATCGGGCAGGGTGTGCAAATCGGCAATGACAACATAATATATTCTAATGTTACCGTTTATGATGGTTGCACAATAGGAAATCGCGTAATTATAAATGCGAATTCAACAATTGGTGAAGACGGCTTCGGCTATGCCAGTTATAAGGGCATACATCACAAGATACCGCAGATTGGCGGCGTGGTTATAGAGGATGATGTGGAAATCGGTGCCTGCTGTGGAGTCGAACGAGGCACACTCGGTGATACCATCATAGGCCAGGGCAGTAAATTGGGTGACTTAGTTGCTATAGGACATGGTACGAAAATAGGTCCACATTGTTTACTTGTAGCTCAGGTGGGAATTGCTGGCTCAACTACTCTTGGTCATCATTGCGTAGTAGGTGGTCAGGTAGGTATTGTAGGCCATATTGCTATCGGTAATAATGTTACAATTGCAGCGCAGGCCGGCGTGGTGAACAATATTCCAGATGGTCATGTTGTATTAGGATCGCCTGCTATCGAGGCGAACCAGGGCAAGCGAGCGTACAGCATGATACAGTACCTGCCTGAGATGCGGCAGAATATTCGGAACCTTCAAAGTCAAATTGAACAAATGAATTCGTCTGTCGAATCGGATACCAAAAAGGCAACCGAGCATGATATTGAACCATGACCCATGCTTTATGTCCGAACTGAGATAAGCATATCCTAATATATGGAACATGAAATACAAATTGCCGATTTGCGATTGCCGAATGATGATTGAAAATCGTAAATCGAAAATTGTAAATCGAAAATATCCACCAGATGTGCTTGGTTTAATCGCTGGGGGAGGTAGATTACCCTTTTTGGTGGCCGCCGGTGCAAGAAAGGCAGGATTAAGGGTAATTTGCGTTGGCTTGGCAGACAATGCGGAACATGGCTTAGCCAATGAAGTTGATGTGTTTTACAGAGTAGCCATTGCCCGTCCGGGTAGTTGGATACGCAAGCTAAGAAAACACAATGTAACAAAAACAATTATGGTTGGACGTGTCGCGAAATCGCGGCTGTTTACACCGTGGCGAATCCTGCGGTATCTACCGGACTGGCGGGCTGTTAGGATATATTACTGGCGACTGCGTGGAAAAGACAAGCTGGACGATTCGGTTTTAGGTGCTGTAGCTGATGAGTTGGCGACCGGCGGCATAATATTGGAGAATTCAATAATGTATTGTAAAGAGCACTTGGCAACAGCAGGCCTGATGACAAAATGTCAGCCGAGCTCATCGGTTGAAGGAGATATTGAATTCGGCTGGCAGATAGTCAAGAAGCTTGGCGAATTAGATATAGGCCAGGCGATAGCAGTGAAAGAAAAAGAAGTGCTTGCTGTAGAGGCTATAGAGGGAACTGCGGAGATGATTGAGAGAACTGGCCAGTTTTGTAAGTCCGGAGGCTGGACGCTAATTAAAGTTTCCAAGCCGGAGCAGGATATGCGATTTGATGTGCCGTGTGTGGGGCTGGATACTATCAGGAGTTTAGCTGAGAATGGGGGCAAATGTTTGGTCATTGAAGCAAATAAAACCATAATAATAGACAAACCAGAAACTATAAAGCTTGCCGATCAATTGGGCATAGCCATTCTGGGCCGTTGAGTCAAGCTCTTGAAAAGCGATCGGCTGCCGGCTGTCTGCAAAATGCTTAATGGTTTGTCGATAGATTATGGAATAGCCCTTTTCTAATAGATATCGATGGGATGAAAATACATAAATGTGCGTGGGTGTATAAAGCAAGGCTACCAGGAGATTGGAAACGGTTTGCAGATATGGATTAAGTTATATGCCATACTATGATTTTTTAATTGTTGGCTGTGGTACGTTTGGGGCAACATTTGCTCAGCGGATGGCCGAGTGCGGCAAGAAAGTGCTGGTTATTGAGAAAAGAGCACACATCGGCGGCAACTGCTATACAGAAAATATTGAGGGCATAAATGTTCACAAATACGGCCCGCATATATTTTACACAAGCGACAAAGATGTTTGGCGATACATTAATCGTTTTGCACAGTTCAATCATTTTGTAAACAAGCCTAAGGTTAAATATAAGAACAAAATATATTCCTTTCCGATAAACCTGATGACTTTGTATCAGTTGTGGGGCATCATGACTCCAAGCGAAGCCAAACAAAAGCTTGAAAAAGTGACTGTTCCCAATAACAGTCCGAACAATCTTAAGGAGCATCTCCTTGCACTGGTAGGACAAGAGATATATGAGATTTTTTTTGAAGGTTACACTAAAAAACAATGGAATAAAGACCCTAAAGAATTACCTGCTGATATTATACAACGATTGCCGATCAGGTTGACTTTTGATGATAATTATTACAGAGTTGAATATCAGGGTATTCCCATTGGTGGCTATACGAAAATGTTCGAAAGGATGCTTGATAAAATTGAAGTCCGGCTTAATACTGATTATTTTGATGATCGTAATCGCTGGGATTCTATTGCAGAGACGGTTGTTTATACCGGCAAAATAGATGAGTATTTTGACTATCGTTTCGGAGAGTTGGAATACAGAGGATTACATTTCGAAACCAAAGTGATGATAGGAGATTTTCAGGGTAACGCAGTCATTAATTATACCGAATATGAAGTTCCATTCACACGAATTACTGAGCATAAGCATTTTGAATTTCTAAATACCGAAAAAACGGTAGTTACCTGGGAATATCCGGAGGATTACGAAAAAAACAAGATTCCATACTACCCTATCAACAATGAAAGAAACAACAGACTCTATGCTCTGTATAAAGCCAAGGCTGAAAAGCAACCCAATCTTCTGCTCGGAGGCAGGTTAGCCACTTATGCATATCTGGAAATGGGACAGACTATTTCGTCGGCACTTAGGATGTGTGAGTCATTGGCTGGATAACTTCTTTTTGATTACCGACCCTGTCCAGTAAATCAGCGATTTGGGATTCGGATGCATTCTGAAGGATTCGCCGAGTAGTTTAAAACCCTGCTCATACAGTCCTTCTTTGATAGCCCATCGGCCAGCTCTGTAGCTTTCTTTACTGAGCCTTTTCATTGCGAGATGCTTTGGAATTGCATCTTTTCCACCACCATTATAATAAAAATCCACAAGCACATCCAGTTCGGTCTTGCGGTTAATGTATGAGTTTTTGGAAATATTAGTTGAATGACGTCTCCTCATAAATGTCGGCTTTTCCAGGCCGATAAAGCGGTACTTCAATGACAATTTTAGCTCCAATTTATAATCGTAGCAAACCTTCAAATTCGTATCGAATCCCCCTATTTTCTGTAATGCCTCTTTAGGAAACATCGATCCGCAGGCATGTATGATATTATTCTCAAACACATGCCTGGTAATATATCCGCTGTATAATTTCTTTTTATTCTGCCCCTGTTCGTTGCCATACTCATCTATCCTGACATAATTACCATAAACCACAACATCTTCCAGCTCAGATAGCATGGCATTAACCATTCTTTCAATAGAATCCGGAAACAGCAAGTCGTCAGAGTGTACGAAGGATATGTATTTTCCTTGTGATAGTTCAATTAGCTTATTGCAGGTAGCTGCTTCCCCTTGATTCTTATGCCAGTGGTATCTGACGTCATAACCGGAGGCCTTGACCATATCCTCTGTACCGTCGGTGGAACCGTCGTCCAGTATGATAACTTCATAATCTTTGTAAGTCTGGACGAATACACTATCCAGCGTTTGCTTTAGATAATCTTTTCTGTTGTATGTCGGAATACATAACGATACGGTTGGCATAAAACAATCCTCTAATAGAGCCTAAATGACATAAGCCCACGGTGCATCACAAGTTCCTTTTTCTATTATATCAAGCATATAACCTGCGATTTTAACACAATTGAAGTCAGTATGCGCCTTTTGCATCCCTGCAATAGCAATTTTCTCCCGCTCTTCGTCGTGCTTGAGGTACCAATCGGCAAGTTCGAAGAACTCATTATATGTATCGAAGTACCTTAGGTGCTTACCATCTTCAAAGAGCAGGTCAGAATCAGGGACTCTTTTGGCCAGAACAAACGTACCGCAGGAAAGATAGTTTATGAGTCTATCCGAATGATAAAGATGAACATCGTTTGCAGTATTGATACTGAGCCCTATCTTAGCGCCGCTTATTGCGTAGAATAGATCCATACCTTCAACCCTGGGGATACCGAATTCCCCGTAAATCCTTGCGTTGGGCATCCGGCCGAGCTGAGAAATAAGGTTGTATCTTTCATTATTACGGTCAAGCCTCGTATGCTCGGCTTTGCCCGTGAATAAGATATCTGTTTTCCATTTTTCTTCTACATTGTATTTGTATTGTATGTCTGGATCGCACATATTGGGTATAAAGGCACAGCACGGTACGCCCACATCTTTATAAGTTTGAAGGAATTTTCCGCCGCTGGTTGTTATAACTATATCAGTTTCGCGAGCGATTGCAAGCCGAGCAGGATTCTTGTTAGGATAAGGATCATCATCTCTACTAATGATAGCTGTCCCGGGCGCAGCACAGCGGACAGAACGTACAGTTTTATCATCCAGATATTTCATGCTAAGAATAAGAACAATATCTGGATAATATCGTTTGATTTGCTCAATAAGAATAGCATCGGCTCTTTTCTTAGCAAAATATCTCGCCATGCGTTTGCTTGGGAAGGGGCTGGATTGCAGCATTGTATTTCTGTAGCTGAACCTTTGGACGTCATGACCTAAACGCATCAAGCCCTTGAGCCACATACGTGGCTGCATACGGATAGATTTTGGCGACTCATCATTAAAGTCAGCTATTAAAAATATACGTTTAGCTTTTTGCATATACAATTTTTTAGAAAATCTATCTTCTCTTAGGTTATATTTCTTTGTACGTTTTCAAAGAGCTTCCGATTAACGTCTGGTGTGTTTT
>Ga0315541_1000408_pt1 | contig 45717 bp, 52 predicted proteins | sample SalMarSW160190MG_FD_203095 | JGI IMG/M metagenome (GOLD analysis project Ga0315541, IMG submission 203095) | Salt marsh sediment microbial communities from the Plum Island Ecosystem LTER, Massachusetts, United States - Salt Marsh Sediment SW1601-190 ...
TCCCCGAACATGGCCAGAGCCGCCTTCTCCGCCGGAAAAACAATAAAATCAGCCTCCACCCCCTCTTTGCCGGCTTCCTTCAGCCAGCCACCCCAGGGAATATCGGGCATGGCCTCGGATAGTTGCTTCAGAGCTTTAGCCCCGGCACTCGGCTTGGCAATAGATAGCAGTCCGGCGTCGGCTCCGGCAACCAGAGCGGTTATCTTTTCAGTATCAGTCAGGGTCACCGCCGCCACCAGCAGCATCCGGGGCTTGGACGCCTTGGCCACCGTCGCCCGGAAGCCCATCGGCTGCCCGCCCGTTGAAACCTGCTCTAATTTATCGACAAACTTGCTCATTCGGCCACATCCAGTCCCCACATTTTAAACAGCTCCTTATAGAAATCGGGCTGCGGGAAATCGGGGGTCATCTGCATATTAAAATAGCGATAGCCCATCTTCATCTTCTCAAAGAACTGCAACCCCTCTACCAGCCCGTAGCCGATTAAAGGCGCCCAGCACCAGTTATCCTCCTTGAGCATGGCTATCGCCTCTCGCTTGCGGCGGGTCAGGGCAAAGGCCTGGCACTGGGCAAGGTGATAACCCCGGTCTCTCTTAGGGCGGATGGCTTCTTGGGGAATGTCCGCTTCTTTTTCCAGCATCTTCACCGCTATCGGCGCCGTCCTAAGCATCAGCAGCTTCTCCAGTTCCTCGCCGTAGCTATTAAATTCCTTTACCGTCGCCATTTAATCCAACCTCCTGCTGTTTTCAACCCGGTTGATTTTAACCGTTTCTGCCCGCCCTTTACAAGTCATGGTGGACATAACCAGCGGTTGGTGTATTATTGTATTATACTATTAAAAAATATATACCCAAAAATTGGAGGTGCCATGAACAGAGAGCAATTTATAGAATATGTCGACCACTTCAACAACAAGAGATACGATGCCGTCACCAGCTACTTTGCCCCGGACGTTACCGTGGAGTACTCTTCTCACTTTGCCAAACCGGGAACGCTGGGCGTTACCCTGCACGGCCGTCAGAAGTTCATCGACTGGTATAAGAATCTACACCGGTACGTAAGAGAGGTTATGGAGCTCGGCGACTTCCTGGCAGACGATAATCTGCTACTCGCCGAACTCTACACCGAATTCCACTGCTTCAAAGATACCCCACCCGCTGTTGGCCTCAATCTCAAAAAAGGCGATGTGAGCATCATGACCAACTGGGTGCTCTACAACCTGGAAGGCGACAAGATGAAGCGCATCCGGATTGCCTTTTTCAGAACCCACGACCCCGCATCGGCCAAGTTCTGAAAATGGTGGAGCTGCCAGGAAGATATCTTTTACCATTACAAGCTGGTCTTACACAGGGCTTATGCCGAGGATGCTGTGGCCTAGGAGAATGAGGCATGTGTCAAGGATGGGAAGCCCACCTATACTCCCGAAGAGTATGATGAGAGAGTTGACTGGCACCTGAGACACATCCCCTACAAGCTGCACAAGGCCCGATATCACAGCTTTCAGCGATACTTCCACTGACTGAAGCAGCTAGGGTGGGTGGAATTCCCCGGCCAGGAGGAGACATTAGCCCCTTCTTGACAAAAGAGGCCGAAATCGTCTAGAATGAAATTGATAATGAGTCTCAATCTCAAAAAAGACAGAGAAATTCTCGGTCATGCAATGACAGCTCAGCGGCGTCTGCTTCTGGAGTTGTTGCGTGGCGCTGAGGGGCATATCGACGCTAAAGAGCTTTACCGTCGCGCCAGTGTCCGGGATGAGTCTATAAGTCCAGCCACGGTATACCGCAGCCTTAACCTCTTCAAGGAACTGGGGCTGGTTGATGAAATGAGGCTGGGCAAGGTTCGTTGCTATTATGAGATTAAGCAATCGCCGGAGCACCAGCACCTGGTCTGTCAGGGATGCGGTAAAGTCATCGAATTTCAAAACCCCTACTTCCAGAAGTTGATCGAGGCAGTAAGGCGTGAACACAGATTCAATATAACTAAAGCCGAGTTATACCTTGAGGGCTATTGTCCGGATTGCGCAGAGAAGGAGAAAGCGCAGTGACCTCCATGACCGCGTAAAGGAGGTTGGAGCTATGATTGATGTTGCCGAACGAAATTTTGACAAAGAAGTGCTGGAATGTGAACTACCGGTATTTGCCTGCTTCACTGCGCGGTGGTGCCACTCCTGCTATCCAACGTGTCTTTTAGCCGATGAATTGGTAAAAGAGTATGAAGGCAGCGTGAAGTTTGTGAGGGTGGATATAGAGGGAAGTCCCAAGGCATCAGCCCTGTATCACATCACGGTTGTGCCGACCATATTACTTTTTAAGAACTCTCAGCCGGTGGAGAAACTGCTCGGTTTTCAGGACATTAAGTCGTTGAAGCGATTAATGGGGGATATCACAGCTAAAAAGTCGGGCACTGAACTTAAAAATTAACTGAATGGGGAGGAGAGCGTGGAGGTAGAGTAAGCAGATTCCACAGGATTTCAATGCTATGAAGAGAGCGGTGAAAAGATGTACCGCATCTGGGTAAAGGATACCAATATAGAATAGGTTAGGCAGCGGGATAATAAAACCAGCTAATGATAAAAGGAGGCCTATGAATGGCATACAAAATTACCGACGATTGTATAAGTTGTGGAGCCTGCGAACCTGAATGTAAAAATAACGCTGTCTCCGAGGGAGAGGATATCTATGTAATCGACCCCGACAAGTGTACCGAGTGTGTTGGCAACCATGAGTCGCCAAAGTGTGCCGAGGTCTGCCCGATGAATGCCTGTGTGCCTGACCCGGACCATGAGGAAAGCAAAGAGCAACTGCTTGAGAAATGGCACAGCTTGCACCCCGGCGAGGCCCCAGCATATACGACATAGAATTGTGAGATGAGCACAGATAGGATAAAAGAGATTGAGGACAAAATCGCTGACCTCAAAGCTCGATGGCCAGCTCACTCGGTGCCGCCATCAATGTGGCAGAAATTAGAAGAGCTAGAGGAGGAGCTAGAGGAGGCAAGGAAGGCTGAAAAGAAAGACTGATGCCAAGCAAGGTAGCATTAGTAGATTATAAGAAATGCCGTCCAGAAGAGTGTGACAGCGGTGTCTGTGCTGCAGCTTTAGCATGTTCTCATAAGCTGCTCAGGCAGGAGGCGCCTTACGATATACCGATGACAGACCCATTCCTCTGCCAGGGTTGCGGAGACTGTGTTCGGGCCTGCCCCCTGAAGGCTATCAAGATAGCAAGAATGTAAGCAAGGAAGGTTGATAAACGATGAAGATCTCAGTTTGCGGTAAAGGAGGAAGTGGCAAAAGTACCATAGTCGCTCTGCTGGCGAACGAAGCACGAGCCAAGGGTTACCGCGTGCTGGTGGTGGACTCAGATGAATCAAACTCGGGACTTTTCAGCATGCTGGGCTTTGACTATCCGCCCGTACCTCTCATGGAGCTTGTCGGGGGCAAGAAAAGCCTGCAGCAAAAGATGGGACAGCCAAGTGTTCTTGCCGAAAGCCGCATCGTGTTGGAGGATTTACCATCTCAGTATCTGGTTCAGAAAGATGGTCTTACGCTGGTCGGCATCGGCAAGATACTTCAGTCGCTAGAGGGCTGCGCCTGTCCCATGGGGGTATTAAGTCGGGAGTTTCTAAAGAAGCTCACTTTGGAAAAAGACGAAATGGCAATTGTAGACATGGAAGCAGGCGTGGAGCATTTCGGTCGGGGCGTCGACACCAGCATTGACAGTGTGCTGATTGTTGTCGAGCCACCTCTGGAGTCAGTAAACGTAGGTCAGAAAATACACGACCTGGCTTCAGGAATTGGCATCAGGAATGTCTGGGCCGTCTTGAACAAAGTGCCGTCAGGGGAGATAGCCGCCAGACTGAGAAAGGAATTACAGAAGCGGCAAATTGAGGTAGTCGGCTGCATTTACTTTGACGCCGATATTTTCAGTTCAAGCCTAGACGGTAGAACTCCGGTGAAGGGTGTAGCAGTGCAGGAGATCAAAGAGGTTGCGGACCGCGTCCTCGCAAAGGCAGGCATGTCAGCATCGGGGTAACGCGGGTCTAGCCGCTTGAAGAGGAGGTACGAATATGTGTCTTGCCAAGGCTTATTTCAACAAGTCGGTCGACAACCCAATACTGCAGGATATTGCTCGTATGCGGTTGGGCGATGACCGGGTGGAACTGGAGACGCTGTTTGGCGAGGAAAAAGTGATATCGGGCAGAGTAGTCGAAATAGATTTCTCGACCTCGAAGATACTGCTCAGTAAGAGTGCCAAAGCTGACAAAGCCTGACCAAGGGAGAGATATGTCACCAGCCGGTTACCAAACTCGAAAATCTAATACAGAGAGAGGGCAGAACAACACTGAGTGGTCTCCCTTCGATGACCTAGCTACAGAATATGATGCCTGGTTCGACAAAGATGGAAGCCTCATCTTCTTCATTGAGGCGCAGGCATTTAAGTCGCTCCTGCCGAGCCTGCCAAAGCCATGGCTTGAAATAGGTGTCGGCAGCGGCCGCTTTGCTCAGGCGCTGGGGATAAGGACTGGCATTGACCCTTCCATCAAGCTCATTGAGATGGCAAGGCGCAGGGGTGTAAATGCCTTTCTAGGCCGGGGAGACCAGAAGCTGTTTGAAGAGGAATCATTCGGCGCGGTCTTTCTGATTGTCACGTTGTGTTTCCTAGACTCCCCTCTGGACGTTTTAAAGGAAGCCAACCGCATCCTGATGCCCGGCGGCAAAATAGTACTAGGCCTTGTACTGAAGGAAAGCCCCTGGGGTCAATTTTATCAGGTGCAGAAGGCACGGGGGCACCGCTTTTACAGATATGCCACCTTCTACACATATGATGAGGCACTGAAGTTGCTGGAGCAGGCGGGCTTCTCTATGGAAAAGGTTGTTTCCATGCTTTTTCAAAAGCCAGGCAAAGCACAGCACGTGGAAGAATCAAGAGAAGGCTATTTCCCCGATGCTGGATTTACGATAATAGTGGCAGGCAGACAACAGGTAATTATTACGTGACTGGAGGAAATAGTTAATGGCTAAGGAAGATATGTTATGTCCCTTCACCGGGAAATTGTGCCGGGAGTGTTCCCTTTACCGCGGCAGACACTACTATTTATGTTTCAATAAGAAATATCGGGGGCATCTGGAAAAGCCGGGGGGAAACACCAAGGTAATTAAACCTCTCACTTCTGAAGTGAAACCCGGCTGGCAATTCGAGGTGCCCGCCAAAATGCCCAGCGCCATTGACCCATTTAAGACGCCAATGGCAGACATCAGGGATTAGATTGCTCTGGTTGGACAAACAGGGTAAGAAATAAACCTCAGGGTAGTAATTTATAATACGATTAATCAGGAGGCATATATGCCTGCTTCTAGTCAGCCAAGGGTCATAATCTTCACCTCATCTTCATGCCCCTGGTGCAACCGAGTCAAGCAGTATTTAAGGGAGAGGAGATTCAGATTCAGGGAGGTAAATGTAGAAAGGGACCCTGAGGGAGCCCGAGAGTTGAGGCGTAGAAATATAATGGGTGTCCCCGTTGTTCTAATTAACAACCACCCTATCGTTGGGTTCGATAAGGCGAAAATCGATAAACTACTGGACATCAAATAAGAAAGTGAGGATTTATAATGCAGATTAAGCCATTTGACGACCGTGTCCTAGTTGAACCAGAGGAGGTCACCGAAAGCCAAACCAAAAGCGGAATAATCCTTCCTGATACTGCTAAGGAAAAACCGAGCAGAGGCAAGGTTGTAGGGGTCGGCACTGATGAAGAGCTTGCCGAGAAAATTAAAGTAGGTGATATAATAGTTTATGCCAAATTTACCGGTGATGAGATTGAATTTGAGGATAAAAAATACTTAATCATATCAAGAGGCGATATTCTTGCTGTCATTAAGTAACCTCGCTTCAAAAGGAGGGGTATAGTGGCTAAAAATATAACAGAAGAAGATGTGCATAAAGCAATAGGGCGAGTGATGCACCCTGAAATCAATCACACGCTTGTTGAGCTAGGAATGGTCAGAGATATAGCTCTGAATGGTGATGAGGTCGCATTCACTCTTGCCCTCCCTTTCCTCGGTATCCCCGTTTCAGTCAAGGATTATCTTGTGAACAGTCTACGCCAGGCGGTGATGAAGTTGGGTGCGAAGGCTGAAATCGGACTAGCGGAGATGAATCAGGAAGAGCGACTAGCTTTCTTAGCTATGGAGCAGGAAGGCTGGAAAGGCTCCTAGCTCCAGAGATTATGAAAGGAGGTAGGTAATGGCCAGGTATGAAGTAATCATTATTGGAGGGGGCCCTGCCGGACTTACTGCTGGGCTCTACGCCTCACGGGCAGGGCTGAAGAGCTTGCTGCTGGAGCGCGGGGCGCCGGGTGGTCAGATGATAAATGCTACGCTGGTGGAGAATTACCCCGGTTTTCCTGAGGGCATAGCTGGCCCTGAGTTGGGTTCGCTCATGCACCAGCAGGCAGTTAGATACGGTCTGGAGGTAGTAACCGCTGAGGTCACAGGTATTTCTCAAGAGCAGCCCTATTATAGTATCTCAACCACTGAAGATAGCCTTGAAGCCTCGGCCGTAATCATCGCTGCTGGTTCAGAGTATCGTAAGCTGGGAGTTGCAGGCGAGGAAAGGCTATCTGGTTACGGTGTTTCCTACTGCGCTACCTGCGACGGCTTCTTCTTTCGCAACCGTGAGGTAGCGGTGGTAGGAGGAGGTGATACCGCTATTACCGATGCTCTGGAGCTAAGTCAGCATGCCAGTAAAGTCTACGTAATACATCGTCGAGACCAGCTCCGGGCAGGGAAGGCTCTCCAAGAGCGGGCATTTGCCCATCCCAAGCTGGAGTTCATCTGGGACACGGTGGTGGAAGAGGTCTCGGGGGATAAAGTACTGGAGGAGCTCAAACTACGCCATGTGAAAACAGGTCAACAATCTAGCTTGAAAGTTAATGGCGTCTTCGTTGCCGTAGGGCTCATGCCCAACAGTCGGAGCTTTTTTAATATTCTTGAGTTGGACGATGCCGGCTACATCGTTACTGATGAAACGATGTCTACCTCGGCTCCTGGTATTTTCGCCGCCGGCGATATCCGCAGGAACTCACCCCGCCAGATCGCCGCTGCGGTTGGGGATGGTGTCACCGCTGCTATGTCCGCCTTTAAGTATATTCAAGAGCAAGGGAATGGGACTGGACTCACAAGCCATTGAGGTTTCGCAACAAATAGGGATTAGTAAAGGAGGTCTGCGAGACGATTACTAGTGATAACAAGGATATCGAAACGCGCAAAATTCTGAACTTCAGGAAAGAGTGATATGTCCCTAACGTAGTTGTAGGTTAATAATTAATCAATAAGGAGGCAATATGAGCAAAATAGTGGAAATCACGGATCAAAATTTTGAGGAGGAAGTCCTGAACTCGGACCTTCCCACAGAGGTCGATTTCTGGGCGCCCTGGTGTGGCCCGTGCCAGATGGTTATACCGATATACGAAAAACTCTCCGAGGAGTATGCGGGCAGGTTTAAATTCTGCATGATTAATGTGGATGAAAACCAGCGCACAGCGGTGAAATATCAGATTATGAGTATACCGATGCAGAAGTATTTCTCTAATGGTGAGAATGTCGATGAAATCCTCGGCGCAGTTCCTGAGCAAACCATCCGGGCAATGGTTGAAGATATTCTCAAGAGGTTCCCGACTGATGAAACGGGAAGGCTTGAAGTGCTTTTAACCTCTTGGGTTGAGCATAACCAAAAGCACGCTGAGAAATTCAACAAATGGGTGGAGAAGGCAAAAAACAAGGAGAGCGAGCCAATTTATAGTAGCATATCACAGGCAGCACAAAAGATGGGGGAAGAGAATGGAAAGTTGTCTCAGCTGTTGGTTGAGTTAAAGGGAGGGAGATAAATGTGAAGGTCTGCATTATTGGAGGCGGTGCTGGCGGCAGAAGTGCTTCGGGGCGGGTCCGGCAGCTGGATAAACAAGCCCAGATAGACATTTTTAGTACCCAGAGAGAGATTGGTTACGCACCCTGTGAGCCACCCTTTGTACTTAGAGGAGTCGCCTGCTGGGATGATATCTTTTATCCCGGCAAGTTTTTTGAGGAGAGGAACATAACTGTTCATTTAAGCACCGAAGTCACTGATATCCTCAGGAAGGAAAAGCGCATTATTGCCGGTGACCAGAGCTATCCTTACGATAAGCTAATTTTAAGCCCGGGAGCTATTCCTTCCATTCCTCCTATTCCCGGACTGGATGGCAAAAAGGGATTTACCCTAAGCACGAATATTGCCGATGGCAGAGCCCTGGAGAAAATCATCCCCAAATACACCAGCGCTGCCGTTATTGGGGCAGGGGCAATCGGGGTAGAGATAACTCTGGCTCTTATTTCCGCAGGCTACCACAAGGTCTACCTCTTGGATATGATGGAGAATATCTTACCGGCCGGCTTGGACAAGGATATGGCAAGCGAGGTTGAGCAGGTGATGCAGGAGAAGGGAATCGAGCTCATCCTATCCGCCAGCATCAGCAGCGTAAGAAGCGATTCTGGAAAGAAACGTGTCATTCTCCCTGACAGAGAACTGGAAGTAGACCTTATCTTCCTGACCACCGGAGCCAGACCTAACGTCGAGTTGGCGCAGAAAGCGGGAATTGAAATAGGAGAGACCGGAGGAATACTGGTGAACCAGTATTTGCAGACCAGCGACCCTGATATCTATGCCGCCGGTGATTGCTTGGAGAACTGGGATATAATCACTGGTTCAAAGACCCGCCGTCTGATGGTTACCACTGCAGGCAGAACTGGAGATGTAGCAGCCAGAAACTTGGTTTTAGGGAATTCCATTCCCTATGAAGGTACCCTCATGACCTTTGCTATCGAAATCTTCGGTAATCAGATAGGTGCTGCGGGTTTTACCGAGAGACTTGCCCGTGAGAAGGGTTTGGATGTCGTCTCTGCTATGGTTACTAGTCATACCTCACGCCCCCATTTAGGAGGCAAGATTTTACACCACAAGCTTATTGCTGACCGCCGGACTGGGACGTTAGTCGGGGCGCAGGTTATCTCGGAGGAAATAATAAGGGGTACCATCAATGAGTTATCTCTGGCTATATCTGAGAAAGTACCGCTGCACAGGCTGGCCTTGCTCGAAACCCCTTATTCGCCTGCCGTCGGAAGAGACCCGATAGAGGACGGAGTAAGGGAATTAATACATAGACTCGACTAGGTGAGGAGGTGTAGCGGCTATGTCACTCTCGGAATGGAAAGCCAATCTGGAGAGAGCACGCAAAGAGAAGGATGCTTTCTTTGCCCAAGATTGGCAATCACCAATAACACCTCAGGATAGACCCTGGTTTAAAGGCCTAAAATATTACCCCCCTGACCCAAGCTACAGATTCGAGCTTGAGCTTCACGAACATCCTGCAAAGGGGGTGGTGAGAATGGCTTACACCAAAGGCAATGAACAAGCCTTCGTCCGCTGGGGCGAATTCCGCTTCAAGATGGGTGAAAAGGAGCAAGCCCTTCAGGCTTACAAGAGTAGCCGTGAAGAAGAGATGCTGTTTGTTCCTTTTAAAGATGCAACGTCCGGTAAAAAGACTTACGGGGCAGGTCGCTACCTCGACCTTGAGCCAGGTAGGAACCGTACTCAAGAAGGAAAGTGGATTCTGGATTTTAACCAGGCTTATAATCCGTGGTGTATATATAGTGAGGCTTATACCTGTCCCTTTGTACCTGTGGAGAACTGTCTTGAGGTGCCGATATATGCTGGGGAAAAAGACTATAATGTGCCCAAGACTGGCTAATGACAGGAGGTAAAAATGAAAGTTTGTATTATCGGAGCTGGCGACGGCGGGTCAACGGCAGCCAATCAGGTTCGGCGCCTCGCCAGCGATGCGCAAATTGATGTCTTCAGTCGAAGAGCCGAGCTTGGTGTCCCACCCTGCGAGATGCCCCTGGTAATCGGGGGCTCAATAGCCACCTGGGATGAGCTTGTTCGCGGCTTCCGGCAGAACTCATTCTGGGAGAAGAGAAATGTAGGCCTGCATCTGAACACCGAGGTCGCCGATATTGTTAAACAGGAGAAGTATCTTATTGCTGATGGCAAAAGGTACAGCTATGACAAGCTGATTCTGGCTCTGGGTACCACCCCGGTCATTCCTGCTTTCCCGGGATTGGACGGCAAAAATGAATTTGTCCTGAGCACCGATATGGCTGACGGCATAGCCCTAAGTAGCGCTGTTGCCCGGTCGGCTGAGGCGGCCATTGTCGGCGGGGGATTTATCGGGATGGAGATAGCCGCCGCCCTAAAAGCAAGGGGCTACGGCAAAGTCTACCTGCTGGTGAGGCGTGGAATCATGAGGTCATATCTGGATGAAGATATGTCGGAAAAAGTCAAAGATGTACTGACACAGAATGAGGTAGAGCTGATAATGCCAGCCAATATAAAGAGCATAACCAGCGACAAAGGCAAAAAGCATGTGACCCTCTCTGAGCGGGAAGTGGACGTGGATTTTGTCTTCTTCGCCACTGGCGCCAAACCCAATGTAGAGCTGGCTAAAAGAGCCGGGCTGGAGATTGGTGAAACAGGTGCTATAGTGGTAAATCAGTTCCTACAGACCAGCGACCCTGACATCTATGCGATCGGGGATTGCATAGAAAATTGGGACACTGTTACTGGTTCTAAGAGGCGGCACCAACTTGCTGCCAACGCCATCAGAAATGGATATATAGCTGGCAGAAATGCGGCCCTGGATAATCACCTCACATATGAAGGCACGGTCATGCCGTTCGTCACTAAGGTGTTTGGACACCAGATAGGAGCGGTTGGGTTTACAGAGAGGGAGGCGAGAGAAAAGGGCCTGGAAGTAGCTTCTTTTGCAGTGGATACCCCTCGGCTCAGGGAGAGGTTTAACGGCAGGCCAGCACACTATAAGCTTGTCGCTAATGCGAAGGCGAAGACTCTTATCGGGGCACAAATAATTTCCGAAGAGATAGTATCGGCTACAGTAGATAAGCTGGCAGTAGCTATAGCGTGTCGCATGCCCCTAGCGAAACTGGTGCAGATTGATAGCTGCTACTCGCCACACGTGCAGGAAGACCAGATTGCTGTTCCCTTACATCGGTTGATCGATAAGCTTGGGTCAGGAGGTGGCTGATGGAGGATGTGAAGCCTGTCTCGTTTCAGGACTATGCCATTGTTGCCTGCGGCACACTTAATATGGAGCTGAACTATCTTAGAAACAGCGGCTTTTTGAATGCTAGTAAAATCCTATACACCAAGCCCGGCCTCCACGAGGTGCCCCGTGAACTTGAGAGTCAGCTTATAAGGCAGATAGGAACGGCTAAGAAATACGCTCCGAATATCATCGTGGTCTATGGCGGTAAGTTCTGCTACGTTAATGTTGATGACCTCTATCGCAAAATCGACACCATAATTCAGGAGCAAGGGGAACCCGGAATCAGAATTTCCAGAATCAAAGCCTCTCATTGTATTGATATGCTGGCCAGCGAGGAGGAGAGGGAGCGGATAAGCCAGGGGCAGGATATTTACTGGCTCACGCCTGGGTGGATGAAATACCGCCACTACGTATATAAAGATTGGGACAAAGGTCTGGCGAACGAGAATTTCCCAAAGCATACTGGCGGAGCAATCATGCTAGATGCGATAGCTTATTATGACGAGGTCATGGAAAATGAGCCAGAGAAAATACTTGAATTCTCCGACTGGATGGGGATTCCGATAGAACCATATAGGATTACGCTAAACCGATTCAGGAACTTGCTTTTGGATGAAGTCAAATGATGGGCTTGCCGCGAAGGGTACTACCGGCATTATATGTTCTGGTTATCATTATCGGCAGCGGTTGATTTCGAGGAGGAAGAGTAGTCAGCTTTTGTCACCGGTACCGAGGGAAAAAGTGGCGGAATTAAAAATGAGCTTTGAAGGAGGCAAAGGCCGTGGCTAATTTCACGGAAATAGATGAGGCGCGAAAGGTGCTAGGGCTGAGTGAGGCAGCAACATTGGATGAGATAAAAAGAGCCTACAGGACGCTGGCCCATCGCCATCATCCTGACAAGCACAGCGAAACTACAAGTGAGGAAACTGATGAAACAATGAAGAGTTTAAATTGGGCATACAAACTGCTCATTGATTATTGCGGTAACTACAAATATAGCTTCAGAGAAGAGGATGTGGCCAGAACTTATCCCCATGACGAGTATCTCAGAAGGTACCACTATGGCTGGTTTGATGGTATCTAATAATTATTATAATGCAATCTTTTGAAGGAGGAATGAGATGGAAGAAAGAGACGTGGTCATTATCGGAGCTGGCCCTGCCGGGTTATCGGCAGCAATCTTTACCCAGATCGATGGCTGGAGCACGGTGGTACTGGAAGGCGGCTGGGTAGGTGGGCAGGGTGCTATCGCTTATACAGTAATCAACTATCCTGGTTTCCCACCCGGTGACGGGGCGGCACTGATGGAAAATATGGAGAAACAGGTAACTTCGGCACCTCCATCAGGTGTGGGAGCAGAACTACGGCATGAAAAGGTTATTAGCCTTAATGCTGAAGATAGGATCGTAACCACAGAGGTAAACCAGTATAAGGCGCAGGCCATCATCATTGCTACCGGCAGCACTATGCAGAGGCTAGGCGTACCAGGCGAGGATGGCTTTGTTGGGAAGGGTGTATCCTATTACGCCAAGCGCGATTTGCTACAGTTCACTGGGAAGAAAGTTTTAGTGGTAGGCGGCGGCAATACAACCGCCAAAAGTGCTCTGTTAGCCAAGCCCGTAGCCAGCGATGTTATTCTTATACACCGGAGGGAATCACTAAGGGCGTATCCTGCCATGACCAAGAGACTGCAAAAAGAAGGAGTTCAGCTCTGGTACAACACCGAGCTGAAGGAAATAAAGGGTGGTGACCGCGTGGAGACAGCAGTCGTCTCAAACAACAAGACCGGTGAGGATAAGGAAATAGCAGTCGACTGGATAGTTATCTGTGTAGGGACTGAATCTGATACCAGGCTGGCACGAGAGGCGGGGCTCGAAATGACGGGAAGCTTTGTGAAAATTAACGACCAGATGATGGTAAGCAGGCCAGGAATCTTCGCCTGCGGGGAGATTACCGGCGGTGAGCGGCATCTTATCACCGCAGCTACCCAGGGAGCCTCTGCTGGCATGGCTGTCAGTGAGTACCTGGCACTGGAAAAGGTAAAGAAGGGGGAGATGTTCGAGGGAGCTAAAAACGGGAAGTACGCTGACGAGTATTTAGCAATGCTTTAGCTAGGAGGTATATTTTGCCACCAGTAAGGTCCAAGGTAGAGATTGGGTCGTGGGGAGCGCACTATTACGACCTCCTTCTGAATGTGCTCACGCTAGGACGCTACTCTTATTTCATTAGACAAGTTATTGAAAAGATGGGCATCAAGTCCGGTCAATCAATACTAGACTTTGGTTCAGGTACCGGCAAGAATGAATGTTTTATGGCTGGAAAGGTAGGCCCTTACGGGAAGATTGTAGGCGTAGATATCAGTGACGAGATGTTAAGCCGAGCCCGCAAGCGTTGTAGTAGCTATCCTAATGTCATTTTCAAGAAGCAACGGGCAGAGCTGCCCCTGCCGTACAAAGAAGATTTCGAAACGGTATTCATCTCCTTTGTCCTGCACGGGTTTGAGAACGCCCAGAAGCTGGGGATTATCCATAATGCTTACCAGGCTCTGAAGGCAGGAGGAAGCTTTTATGTCTTGGATTATGCTGAGTTCGACCTTGGGAGGATGTGGTTTCCCCTTCGCTGGGCATTTACCCATTGGGAGTGCCAGTTGGCCGTGGAATTCCTCGAGCTGGACATAAAGGAAATGCTTCGGAGCCAAGGTTTCAGCAACTTTGAGGAGGAGTTTTTCTTCAAGGGATACCTGCGGTTACTGAAGGCGACAAAGCCCCTGGTTAATACTTTGTGAACAGGGAATGGGAATCGTACGCATGAATGAGCTATAGGGTGAGTCAACATAATGAACAACGGCGCTTCACCAAGATGTTAGAGAGGGATTAATAGCCTGGTTCAAGACCAAGAGGATGGAAATGAGCCCTGAGAAATCTCAAGAAAAAATCAACATCAGAGAGGTGGAGGAGGTTCATACGGAAAGGGTTGTAGAATATATAAATAATCCAAAAAACTTGGGAATAATGGGAAATTATGATGGGAAGGGCGAGAGAACTGCTAAAATCCGAAAACGGTTATTCACTATAGTAATTTATATCAAGGTCAGGGAAGACATCATTCAGGAAGGTTCTTATTTCTCTGATAGTCTAGGAGGGTTAATTCATGCGTATGGAAGCGCTTTGACCGAAATGATTAAAGGGAAGACAATAAGAGAGGTTTTATTGATTCGTCCGGAAGACATTTCCGGAGTTTTAGGCCTGTCTGAAACTGGATATGGGAACTGGTTTAAAAAAACATTGGTAGTGGCGATTAATGATTATAACATTTATAAAGCTGCTCCTTGGAAACGACTTTACCAGGAGAAATATTAAACGGCAGGAACCTTTCTAAGGTTGGCGGTGAAAAATTAGGAGTGGAATGAACAGGCTGGGAAAGGCTTTAAGCAAGCTGCTAAGTTACGGAGAGCTTACAGACCGCCTGGCGCAGGTTCTAACCCTCGCCTCCAGAAGGGGCAGGGTAGCCTATTATGAGGTAGAGAGAATGGTTAAGGATGATGCCGAGGATGTTTTGCTTCTGGGTAACGAGTGGGGATTAATTTTCCCAGTGAGAACTCTTAAGAGCGCTGCCTGGGAGGACCGGCTGCTACTATTTGAGCCAAGAGAAGAGTATGAAATACCTAATATTATTAGATATTTAGTGGAAGAGGCTAAGATAACAGGGCACTGGAACCCTGAATATGCTATAGCAAAACTTTTCAGAGACATGGGTGAACCAGACTGGGAGCAAATTCCAGAACTGGTCAAGGAATTGGGGCAGCAGGCTAAAAACTACAAGATTACTGCGATTCAGATAAAGGAAGCATGCAGCAAGTTAGCCCTAGGAAATAGGGTTGACGCTCTAATAGCCGAGCTCAAGGCAAGTGGGGTGATGAGCCCCAAGCTGGGTTCATTGGCTGAAGTCTCCCGAGCAGGAATACCTATCTACGAGCTTAATCCATCGCTATTTCTTCAAAGTATGAAGATGCAGACTCAAGACCATAGCTATAGCGGGAGTACCTAGATTCGTCTAAAGGAGGTAAAAATGCAACTTGAATATGTGTCTACAGTTTGTCCCTACTGCGGGTGTGGATGCGGGATAAACCTCGCGGTTAAAGACGGCAGAATAGTGGGCGTCGAGCCATGGAATGAGCACCCGGTTAACGAGGGCAAGAATTGCATCAAGGGCAGGAATGCTTACGACTTCTTATATGCTGATGGCAGGCTGGAAAGACCGCTAATAAAGGTAAATGGCTCCTTTGAAGAAGCTTCCTGGGAAAAAGCACTAACATTGATTGCAGAAAAGCTCAAAAACGCGGAGCCGAATGCCGTTGGTTTCATAAACTCTGGTAGATGCACAAACGAGGACTTATATGTGCTGCAAAAGTTCGCCAGGGTTATTATGAAAACAAACAACATAGATAATGCGTCAAGATTTTGTCATTCTACCACTGTTCCTGCCTTGGTCTCAACAGTGGGCTCAGGTGTGATGTCAACCTCTGAGATAAGTGTGGAAGAAGCAGACTGCATATTTCTCGCTGGTGTAAATATAGAAGAAACCTATCCCCTTCTCGCCCACAGGGTGCTAATGGCGAGAGACAAGGGGGCAAAGATTATTCTTACCGATCCAAGAGCAACAGTAACCGCCAGAACTCTAGCGGATATACATTTGCCGCTGAACCCGGGAACAGATGTAGCTCTGGTGAATGCGATGATGAAAATAATACTGGACGAGAACTTAGAGGACAGGGAGTTCATTGAAAAAAGAACGAAGGGATTTGAAGAATTGAAGAATCATCTCTCCTCCCTCAATATGAGCGAGGCTGAGAAAATAACTGGAATCGCCATTGAAAAAATAAAAGAAGTAGCCACAGTCTATGCCAAAGCCCAGAAAGGCTGCATACTGTACAACGCAGGAATAGCTCAACACTTTGCTGGCATAGAGAACATCGTGGCCCTTGCTGATCTTGCCCTGATTACCGGCAATTATGGAAGGCCAGGAACCGGGGTTAATCCCTTAAGGGGACACATAAATGGGGAGGGATTTGGCGATATGGGACCCGTACCTGTTTTCTATCCCGGTTTTAAGGCAGTGAACGAGGAAAATGCGAAGCTATTTGAAGGCTATTGGGGAGTCGAGGATTTGCCGTCCCAGCCTGGGATGACTTACATGGATATGGTAGAAAACTGTAGCATTTTGTATATTATGGGAGCCAACCCGATGATGTCTGCTCCTGATACAAATAGGGTTAAAAGTATGCTTGGAGAAAAAGACTTTCTTGTGGTTCAGGATATCTTTATGACCGAGACCGCTGAGCTTGCTGACGTCGTTTTACCAGCTGCCACCTGGGTGGAAAAGGGGGGCACGACAACGGAGGTTGATAGAAGGGTGCAAAGGATAAACAAGGTTGTTGAGCCTCCAGGGGAGGCAAAGCCTGACTGGAAGATACTGTGTGAGCTTGCCCAGACAATGGGATTTAAGGAGAAGTTCCCATTTAGCTCTCCGAGTGAGATATTTGAGGAAATAAGGGAATGTGTGCCTCAATATCATGGCATTACCTACGATAGATTGAAACAAGCCGGCGGTATTCAATGGCCGTGCCCCTCCGAAGACCATCCTGGAACCGATACAATGTTCGTGGAGAAATTTGGGACTTCCGATGGTCTTGGCCATCTCCAACCAGCGGAATACAAGGGTCCCGCCGAAATCCCGGACAAAGAGTTCCCCTACATCTTTACCAACGGAAGAGTCATGTTCCACTACCATTCAGGAACAATGAGCAGAAAGACAGCGAGACTAACTAACGAGGTTCCAGCAGCACTTGTGGAAATAAATAGCGATGATGCTAAGGAGAAGGGGATAAAGGATGGTGAAAGGATAACTCTAGAATCAAGAAGAGGGCAGATAACCGCAGTTGCCAGGCCAACTGATAACATTGGCAAGGGAACGATATTTATGCCGTGGCATTTCTCCGAAAGCGGCGCCAATGTTCTAACCGGGCCTTCCGCTGGTCCACCGTCCAAGATGCCGGAGTTTAAGTTCTGCGCCGTTAAAATGGAGAAAAGCTAGGGGAGTTACTATTTGCCACAAATCAAGGGAGCTAGATGGGAAGAGATACTTGGCAGCTCAAGGTACTATGGCTATCGAATAATTATACGAAGCCTTCTAGAATTTGGTACGAGATAATTAACCATCTGGAAATCAACAAGGCTTTTACCATGGTAGCGATAATAGACAAGGTTAACCAAATGCTAAGGGGAAAGCCTATCCATTTTAATAAACGCAGGCAAAGGTACGAGATAGCCATCGAAGATCCGGACTAAAGATAAACTGAGACGTGATACCGTTTCTGAGGGGGAATTAGGAAGAGTTCTACTAATAGTAACGAATAGCTCCATAAACTATCGAGGGTCTAATAATCTTTGCCAAATGGGGAGAAAAGAAATTCACGAAGTGAGTGATAAGACGATCTCTCTGCTGGACAGGCTGCTGGCCATACCCATTATCATTTACTTCTGGTGGTATGAGCGTAGACAAAAGCGGGGAAACACAAAGGAAGAAAGTTGACTAGGTATCGTCCCCTTTGGTGGAGATAGGGGGATTCGAACCCCCGACCTCTGCCATGATATGACTGTGGTTTTCCATTCTTCACCCCCTTTATTCTGAATTTATAATCATTATACTACACTTTTATTTACCGGGGTCAGTATTCTGGGAGTAGCTCTTGGTAAAAATTGGCTGGGGTATAAAATGGTTCATACAGGCCTAGTTTTTTATGGGCGTGAAAATACCCTTATGAACCCATACCCCCACATAAAAATACTCTATCAACCATCCCATGAAACGCATCCATAAAGCGCGTCTATAAAACAGGTTTGTAAGAGTGTTTGCGAAAGACAAATTTCAATGTGGAAATACTAAATATCGTCATAAATTTTACACCGGCAAAACCCTAAATTAGGTTCTTCTATAACATCGGCAATTCGACAAAAAATGTAGCCCCTTTGCCCGGTTTGCTTTTAGCGTATATCTTGCCACCATGCTCAGTTATAATTCCATGACAGACGCTAAGCCCCAACCCAGTGCCACCTTTTTCTCCCTTGGTGGTGAAAAAGGGGTCGAAGATATTGTCGAGATGTTCAGCGGGAATGCCGGGGCCGTCATCAGTAAACGTGGTCCTGACATACCTCTTATTTTTCTCAGTCTTGATAGTGAACTTTCCGCCACTGTTTGCCTCTGTCATGGCCTGTTCGGCGTTTAGTATGAGGTTTAAGAAAACCTCCTGTATCTGGTGAAAATCAAGCATTATTTCAGGTAGGCCGGGAGCGAGGTTGGTTACGACTTCGATATTGCTGGTTTTCAGTTCGTAGGCCCTCAGTTCCAGAGCGCCTTGTACAATATTATTTACGCCCGAATATTCCTTCTTTGTCTGGCGGCGGCGGGCAAAGGTGAGGAGGTTTTGGACTATCTTGGCGGCTCTTTCGGTTTCGGTGTAGATTCTTTTTAAGTCTTGGCTGGCTTCCTCATCGGTGCTTTTTCTAAGCAGCCGCTGGGAGAATCCCAGTATGCCGGTAAGTGGATTATTTAGCTGGTGGGCAACACCAGCGGCCAGTTCGCCGATAGCCGCCAGCCGGCTGGAGAGGTAAAGCTCTCGTTGCAACTCCTTTTCCCTTTCCTCGGACTGTTTGCGCTCGGTGATATCAACCCAGTCTGCCAAGAGATGCTTAAACTTCCCATTCTTGCTTATTGGTGCCGAGGTTATCTCCACCCAGAACTGCTCCCCGCTCTTATTCCGATAGAGTTCCTCAACTCTCACCGCTTTGCGGCGCATGCCCATTTCCAGGTCCTCGGTCGTTTTCTTTATTATTTCTTCTGCCCAGTATGGGTATGGGGCTTTCCTGCCAATAAGCTCCGATAAAGAAAAACCGGTTAGCTTTTCAAGGGCTGGATTTACATATTTTATTGAAGTATCTGGATTGATGACGATTATAGGGTTGGGGGAGTTGGCCAACAGGCTGGAACTAAAGTCCTCACTCTCCCTGAGTTTCTCCTCTGCCCGCCTGCGCTCCTTTACCTCTTGCTGGCTTTCGTTGTAAAGCCGCATATTTTCCAGGTTAGTGCTCATGTGATTGCATATGGTGTAAAGTAACTGCTTATCCTCACTGTTGTAGGGTTGTTCCGAGAGCTTTTTACCCAGAATGAGTATCCCTGATAATTGACCGGTAGGTGCCTTCAGGGGGGAAATAAGCTCCGCTCCTATCCGTTCTAGGGTTTCCATTTCTTTGGAGGTAATGGCCTTTAATTGAGGAATGATTTCAATATCTTCGTAAGACAGCATACTGTTAGAGCGTTTCAGCCACTTGACTAAGGCGCCCCCTTTCTTCAGGTGAATAATAGTGGTGTGGTTATTCACACCATTGGAGGATGACGTGGTGAAGTCATTGCTAGGGGGCAATGGTTGCAAAAGATAGACGTTGGAACTTCGTAATGCCTTGGCAAGCAGATTGACCATAGTAGAGCCCAACCCGGCAGAGTCGGTGAGGCTCTGAGTCTGTTGGCTGAAGGTTTCCAGGGCCTTGAGGTAATCATATCTATCATGATAGAACAATCGGTCAACCCACCGCTGAACCCATTGCCATAACTGTGGTAAGACAAGGGCTAGCACGATGGCGACGGCAAAGTAAGCCCATGAAGGGAAGATTCCTTCATTGAATACCTTGGTAGCCAGCAGGAAGGTAGCTACGAAGGGAACAGCGATCATGGCGCTGGTCAAAACGTAAGCAGTACCTTTACGAAGGACAACATGGATATCAAGGAACTGGTACCTTAGGATAGCGGCGGTGGCTAGACAACCGAAGAGGATATTACCGAGAATGCCTAAAGGCGGGATAGGCAACCCAAAGGAGTGAAGAATGTCGCCCACACTTCCAAGCAGAGCAAAAACCACGCCAGCGATGATAAAAACGGTTCGGTTTCTTTCATCTGGGTTAGTCCGATAAAACCTAACTAGATTAGAAAGCCCCAAGATGATGAAGAAGAATACGATAAGAATGGCGGGATATGCAAGAACACCTAAGATGGGGGAATAACCATAGGGTCCCATCTGCATACCCTTAAACAGGAGACCGGTCGGAGCCAAAATAGAGAAAAGGATACATAATAGATAGGCACCAGAAACAAGCCACATTCTGGGCTTGGCGCGGCTGAAAAGAAGGGTGAAGTGATAGAAAAATACCCCCATCCAAGGCCCGATAGCTATTGTTGCCCTGTCCCATGTCAGTGCACTCTCTAGGTCAGGACTTGACCGCATGCCAAAAATGGCAAGTCCCCAAAGCCCCATGCATAGCAGAAAAAGTGAAAACGCCTGATATAGAGAGCTTCTATAGTTTTTTCGTAGGACTAGAAAGATCAAAAAGATATTTATAAACAAGGCGATTAGTGGAGTGTGAATATAATAGCTCATGTCTCTACCTTTGGGTTTCGCTCCCTCTGCTCAATCTTAGTAAATCCTCAATCGTAGAATCTGAGGCATTCGTGTGTGGAGGCTTTAAATGAGCCAGATCAAGACCAGCGGCTTGCTTCTCTTCGTAAAACCGCAGGAATGTTCCCTTAGAGAGAATAGTGGCTCGAAGGGGATAAATCTCAAGCATCTTACCTAGGTCACAATAGCCGGTATTGATAGCCTTCAGGCTATCATGTATAGCACGTTCCACCTCTTCTAGAACCTTTTCCTCTTTCAACTCTAGGTAAAGGCGAAGAATAGGCTCACCTTCGTAGTATTCTTTACGTAGGGTCCACTCAGCGTACCTAATGCCGCTATTGGCAATAGCCTGCCACATCGTTTTCTCGTCCAACCTAGTGAAACCGGCGATGTCAATAAGATCATCGGAACGTGACTCAAAGACCATTTGAGGCAAATTAACTCCTGTTTCGTAATCCTTGAGGGAGACAATTTTAATAAGGTCACCCAGCCTATATCTAAAGAAGGGCATGCCGTAAAAACTGGTGCTGACTATTTCATAGCGTTTCCCCTCCTCAACCTCACTGAGCAGCACAGTAGAAGGTTGATATGCCTTGTCCTGTTTATTCTTGAGCCATTCCGTTTCTGGGATAAACTCGTAGAAGTCAGATAAGGGTAGAAAGGTCATCCCTTTTCTGTTCCAGTTCTGAGTAGCAACAACTCCTGCTTCAGTACCCCCGTAATACTCTAAAGGCTCTGTCCCCCAATAGTGATTTATTTTCTCTCTGTAGATGGCCGTGTCAGTCCCCCCACATATAATTGCCTTCACTGCCCAGAGGTCTTTAGGCAACAAACTCCTGCCCTCAAGCTTGCTGCGTATTATCCCTCTTGCTAGGCGATACAAGACAGCCGGATGTAGCATAAAAGTCGAGAACTTCATGCCCTGCAATCCTTCCTCAAAACCTTCCCCAATCTTGACTAGAATGCTACTCATGGAAGCCAACAAATCTACTCCAGTGCGCAGGGATAACCTGAACCCCTCTGCAATTCTATCTTGAAACTCCATCTTTTCTGCAACCTCTTGGTCAAGGACACTCTGAAAACCATATAGCTGGAACACGCTCGTGGCTATCATCCCAGAAAGGTAAGGTCTTGGGGGTAGGTTATAGAGGATACGCTCTCTTCCTTGGATGTTTACCTCCCCCTTTCTTGTGGCACTACCAAGAATGAAACCAGTTACCACGCTGTCGATTAGTCTGCGGTGGGCTCGCTCGGTGTAAGGAACCCATTTAAATGAGCCAGACCTTCCAGATGTGTGAACCCACCACGAGTAGGGATCTTCGGAAGATACATCGTCTTTTCTTTTGTCGAGAATGGAGACATAATCTTCATACGTGGTCAATGGGACTTGACTGCGAAATTCATCAACAGTGGCAGGTTTCCTATTGTTCATGAGTTTCTTTGCCAAGGGGCTATCGTGGACCAGTTCAATTTGTTCCATTAGTAGCTGTTCTTGTATTTCCATGAATTCCTGGAGAGAAAGGTCAAGAAACCCGCAGTATTTCTGCCAAATCCTTTTATGGTCCCCAGTTTTGAACAGTTCGTCCTTCTTCATCATAAGACTGACTCCTCTTTTTTAATGTGCCGAGTTTGCCATACTAACTGGCAGAAAAGTGTTGACAGCGGTAATGATGTCAGATTCACTGAAAGGTTTATTCATGAGTCCGAAAGGAGCTTGGGCCAAAGCCCGTGCCATAATATCACTATCGGGATGGCCAGTAATAATTATTATAGGTAATCGGGGCCTGATGGTCTTTATCTGGCGGAAAAGCTCCGCTCCGTCCATGCCGGGCATTTTAAGGTCAAGAAAGACCATAGCGAAATCCTGCTGCTTTAACAGTTCCAACCCCTTGAGGCCAGTCTCAGCGGCTACGACTTTATAGCCTAACTCCTCTAATGTCTTCTTGAATAGTAAGCGAATTGTTTCCTCGTCATCAACAACGAGTATATTTGCTCTGGTTTCTACTGGCTTTTTAAGTAGCCACTTATCAATCGAGACCTTGTTAAACCTCCATTGTTGGCCCACCTTGGTCGCGGGGATTTTACCTTGCTTTAACAGCCTATATATCGTCTTCTTATCGACTCGTAAATAACCCGCTACTTCCTCACCAGTCATAAGCTTTGCCATATTACCCCCCTTCCTCAGTAATATACGATTAGGTGCTGAACCTGTTTTCAGGAATGTTTGGTCTTGTTGGTACTTATTGTCCCTTGCAGGGACTTTAGTCTGTCATCAACTTATTGGCAAGTCTACTAACGCTGACTACTAGGCGTTCTTGCCCCCTGTTTCCCCTTGTTAACTCTATTAATCTTCTCCATTTGGCGAATATTGGGCTCAGACTGAGTCAATAATTACCTAGATTAGGTGATGTTGAAAACGAGGCCTAGTTGTCACGTAAATTTTGTCCTGGGAATTTTAGCTCCCTCCTTCTCCGCCAAGACAAACGCTTCGGGAAGAGGGATAATGCTGGTAAAGAGTTTTAAAAAAGGCACCGCTCCTGACAGTGCCTTAAAATTTTTTGGTAGCTTGGGGGTTGGATTCTAACCAGCGACCTCTGCGGTGATATGACACCGGTTCGCTTTACTTATTTGTCATGCCAATCAGGGCATTAATGATTTTCTCTTTTAAGCGCCGGTTCTGGTGGATCTGAACCAAGTTCGCAATCACATAATGCTTCAAGTCCTGCTGATTCAATTCAATTTTGAAAGCGTCACACAGAAATTCAAACTCAGTCCAGTATTTAATCATGTCGACTGTGTCTTCCAATGGAACGGTTGGAGATTCGATTATATATTGAACTTCTTTCAGCTTAGGAACAATTTCCGAAGGAGATAAGTCTGGCTTTTTAATGAACTTCTTCTGATGCTTAAATTGAATGTGGCCGGCTAAGCCCTGTTTGGTAGGGAAAGACTTATCGCAATACTTGCAGGTATATCTTTTTTTAAGGGAGTCCTCTTTTAATTTAGGCATATATTTCCCTCCTTATTCTATCAAATATATTATAGCATAAAGGTTGCTAGCAAGCTTGATTTCCTTATCAAACTTTTCCCGTAAAATTGGATGAAAGGTTTAATTTTCAGTATAAATTTACCATTTCCACGTGAAAATTCGTCCTCGTTGCAGGCCCATTTGATGGGAAGGCTTTGATGGGATGGTTTGATGGGGATTTTCGATGGGACGGGACGGATTCATGGGGTATGTTTCATTCCGTCAAAAATATGCCTGCAGAATTCGTAAATCTCCATGTGAAATTAAGAGATCTCTAGCTAATTACACGCTTCCGCCAGATTGGGATGACTTTTTCATCTGATACGGCTATATTTAACATTAAGCGCAATAGAAAATCTAACGAGGAGGTGGGAAATGCCGATCGTTCACGTAGATTTCTGGGAGGGCGTTGGGAAGGAAAAAGTAAAAACAATGATACGTGGTATAACAAACGTCATGGTGGATTTGGGCGTTCCGGAACACGCTGTAGAAGTAATCGTTTATGAAATTCCCAAAACGCACTGGGGCGTTGGTGGTAAGCCGGCTTCAGAAGCACTCAAAGACGTATCACCACCCAAGTAGCGTCTCACCTTTATGTTTTTGCTCAGGTATGTATTTTGCCTGGTCAGGTGCATTGTGCCCTTTTACTCTTTGCCGGTAATCATGCAGCCGGGTTCAAGGTGCGCCCCACGAACAGTATCGCCCCGGTCTCAATATCGCGGATAAGGAAGATAAACGGTCGGTCGATGGTAACCTCTACCGTTTCCGGCATTGCTGTCAGTTCCATAACTACCGCGCTGGCTGCCGCTGCCTCGGTACCGGCTTCATCGACGGAGACAAAGGCCTTGTGTACCACATCGGCTATAAAAAGGTCGCGGTTACCCGTCATCCCGGAAAAATCGGCGCCGTCAGAAAAAGCGATGAGCATGCCCAGCGCCGACAGAGCCTCTCTAAGGCTGAAGCTCGAATCGAACTCGAACTTGGGCATGGTCAGGCTAACCTCCCTCTTCTCCAGGCTTCCGATGATTCCATCCACCTGCGCGGCATCCAGCGCCGCTTCGAATGTCTCGAACTGGCCGGACGCGGGCAGCAGAATTACCATAGATAGCTCGTCGCCGTCATAGGGCAACTCCACCGCCTGGTAGCCATCGCCCTCGGCATAGCCTAAAGACTCCGTTTGCCTCATCATCGGCACTGTCACCTCGCTCCCGTCGAGCAGGTAAAATACCCCGTCCCTGGTCAAATCTTCCTCGAAGGGATAGGCCCAGGCGGCGTTGAAGTAGATGGCGTTGGTCAGGACGAGGCGGGTCATTGGGTTAATCAGGCCTTGTGGAATCAGTTCCTCAATCCGCTCCTCCGTCTGCTCGGCTACCCAGTCGTTGATGGTGACGCGAGATTCCTCCGGCGCACCTATAAAATCTAGGACTCTAAGACCGGCGCCGTAGTTCACCGCTAGCTGGTCGAGGAACTCGGTCAGGAAGGTATAGTCCCGCTGCCCCCAGATGGTATTGATGATGTTCAGCCGGAAGCCCTCGCCATCCTTGCCCTGGGCGCCCTCGCCGCGGCTGTCCAGCTCCATGGCTAGGGCGTTGAAGCCCGGGTGCAGCTGGTTCTGAGGCAGAGAAAATTGAAGGGCGTCGGCCATCTGTTGTTCGGTTTCGCTGCGGGCACCAGCATAGGTCATGGCTAAGGCCAGAGAGATACTGTAGGGAGAGTAGAAGAGATTTCCCTCCTCATCTCTGAGCTGCTGATAGAGGTTAAAGGCGAAAGCGCTGTTGCCATCGACCAGGGTTGCCAGTTCGGATTCATTAACCTCCGGCGATGTTTCTCGCTGCTTGTCCGATTTTATCAGCTCACCGGCGGCTACATGGGGGCAAGCCGCCAGACCCAGCATCAATGTCGCCATTAATACACTTACTATATACAGAAACACCTTATTCATCTCGGCCACCTCACGCTTTTACGGGAAATATCTTGTTTATATCTAAAACGAAAAAGTTTGCTTTTGGTTAGGCCGATCGCCCCCAGATAAGAAATCGCAGCTAGTGGTGGGCGTAGGGCATTCAGATACAAGATATGTTTTGATTAATGTACTATAGATATAGTATCCTGTTAATCCAGTAGATAAGTCCGCCGGGAGTAACATTTAGATGAAATGTGCAGAGGGCAGTAACTTGCTGGCTTTTTTGTACTGGTTCGAGTCTTTGTTGGCTCATCAAGTTTTTGCATTTATATTGACACCCTCCCCCGCTAGTTATTAGAATCACCATATAAACATAGAAGTAAGGAGTAAGGAGCATGATTGGATTGACATCAGACCAGTTAGTAGAAAATTTCACCAACTTCGTTACAGCACGATTAAATCAATTAACTGGCCAGTTAGAGGCTATCGTTGCTGGCGAAAATCCAGAAGCAGCTAGGCGCATACGGGAACTCTCTGAAAAAATACCAGGGTTTAATGTGGAACAGGCTGGAGCCATATTTAGTATTGTGATAGCCTTGATGGATACAATCGTAAGTAATAACGAAGCATTGGCCAAAATCATCCCTCATCTCGAGACCTAACTAAATCCAGTATTCTAGTAAAAATATTTTTCGTAATTTCGAAATAAGGCCCAATTCAAGATATTTCCAAGATTAAGGCTTTTTGTGACATCTATATCAATGCGTTCAATGCTTCAGCTTCGTCCTCAGTAAGCCTGCGGCGAGCCCCCTGGACATGCAACCATTTCGCCACTCGCCTAAGTTCCGGTATTTCAGTCAACCTAGCTTCCAGAATGGGCCGGTCTTCTAGTACTAGGTTTTGGAAAGAACCTGCGTCAATGTCTGCTCCCAGTCTTTCTTTTACGTTTTCAGGATTCACATAGAATTCACGGTCTGGGGTATCCCAGCGTGGACGCGATATGATGGTCGCCTTCGCGTATATACCTGCGTCTTTTCCAGATACCCCGATAAATAATATGTCTCCGGGCTCTGCATCCTTGCACACGTCTGACCACCAATCGGGTATGTTCCTGTCCAAGCTTTTTAAATACTCTAGTGTTTTCCATATGTTCGGATTTGATTTAGTCAAATAGCAGCTCATCTTGAACCTCCGGTACACAGCGTGCACAACCTTAAAAATCTATGTATAGTATAGCACGGGAATTAATGTAAAGGAGGGGAAAATGCCTCGCATAGAGAAGGTCCCAATAGATGCAGTGATACAAACAGTATGTATTTGGAAAGGATGTGACCGGACAATATTTGTTAGCGACACTTATCCTGCCGGATGGAAGTGCATCGTAGTGGCTAGTGGTTCCCTCCTCAAAAAGGAAAATCTACTGAGGGCTGATGTAGATGGAGTTCTGTGTCCAGAGCATTTCGCGGAACTGTGGGGACTGCTGAAGCTTGGTTAATCACTCCTCTACCTAAAACAAAATGACGAAACGTGTAACGGTTGTTATCTGCCTTGGTTATCTACTCTTTGATCGCTAATACAAGGCAAGCAATGCCGATACCTGTTAATAAGGACATGCTATAATATGACTATTAACATATAAGGCGTGCCCATGAGTGGACCTCTCGATGCAAAGTACATCCTAGAGGGTTTCCCCGTCGATAACCTGAGAAGTGACCTGCTGCAATGGTGGTGTTACGCAAAGCGCAGCTTTCCTTGGAGAGAGACACGTGACCCGTACAAGATGCTTGTAGCGGAGGTCTTACTCCACAGAACCAGAGCGAATCAGGTGGTTACTCTTTATGAAAGTTTTCTACAGCGTTTCCCTGATGTTGAATCATTGGCCCAGAGTACACCGGAAGAGCTAAGAACCTTATTTCATTCTGGAGGCCTTCCTTGGAGATGGAAACTGCTTCACTCCATGGCTGTGGTGTTGAAAGAGAAGTTCCAAGGGAAAATACCAGATGATTTTGAAATCCTTGTCTCACTTCCGGGAATCAGCCAATACATAGCATCCTCTGTACGGTGTTTCGCTTTTGGTCACCCCGACGCTATATTGGACACCAATACAGTGAGGGTAACCGGACGACTTCTAGGGTTGGCAATAAGTGATTCGTCCCGAAGGAGTCAACTGTTCAGGGATATTCTTCAGTCTCTGATATACCCCGACAATGCGCGCGATTTTAATTTCGCCCTTATAGATTTCGCGGCCACAATATGCATGGCAAAGTCTCCCCTTCATCACAAATGCCCATTCAGAGGCTACTGTCGTTTTTACCAGCAAACAGCTCATACAATTAACACGGTTGACATCACAGCCAGCAGAACAGGGGGCAAGTAGGACATGGACTGGCAGCAGCTGAAGCAGTATTTAGACCAGAGCTACGACTTCTTTGGCCAAATACGCGTTAGCAGCTCCTTCGACCAAGAGAGTGTAGCCATGCATCCAGTCCTGAGACTAAGTGCAAGTCTGGCGTTAAAGACCATGTACGCCACTGACAAGAACAGACTGGTCATACTATTGCCCAATCGCCTTCACTGCGCTAGATGGCTTGCCACCCTGTGCACCTTTCAGATCATGAAAAAAGATTATCAGGGTGGTTCTGATGTAACAAGATTTTTGCTAGGTCAAAGACTTCTAGTAAACAGGTGTATCGTTGAATTCTTGGAAGAGGAATTTTCGCCTGAATACAACCGCTGGTACATGTGGGTCAGATGCGGAGACGGAGCTAGGTACCGCATCCCATTTGATAGGGCTCTGGCATTTCAACCTGTTAGTACAGGCAGACCATTATCTTCTCTAGAAGCAGTCGGCAAAGCTGTCAATTCTGTGGAGCGCTTAGACAGTCCTATAGACGGCATTCTTGGAATCCAAACAATGGGTAACAAAGCACTGTTTAAGGCAAACGTTATTTTGGTTTCGAGAATCGGTGAAACGGAGCGTTTTATCAGGGAAAACCAGATAAACAGGAGCAGCATTATTGATCTGTTTCTCTGGGGTAAGCTGGATGTCGAGGGAAACGTCTCGATTGTGGGGCCGCAACAGATTCAGGGGAATCCCTGCTGTATCGTCTCGGCTGACCCGTTCAGTGTTTGGAATTATGTCCATGACAACCCCAAGAAAAGCAAGGTTATAATACTTGACGGCTCCGGAAGTTATATAAATAGCCTCCAAGTTCTCGATGACATACTGGACGAAAGAATCCCGGTCATTGCTGTGTGTGACCTGCTGGATACTGAACATCTTCAGCATCTCGTTGACCGTGGTTTCAAAATCTGGCAATGGAATAGGAAGAACATCTTACAGAGTGGGGCAATTTCTGAGACGCGCAAGGTCTCATCGTTTTCTTCTCTGAATAATTCCATATCGAACTACTGTAACCAGAAAATAAACGCGGCGCTGTGTAATAACCCGCAACTTAATACAGTGGTCGAAGCGGCGATTAAACTAGGTAAGCTCATTTCACACGACGAGCAACTGAACATTTCGCATGGCAGATTGATTCAACTGGTCAACAATTTCTCGAGGCTTATACGAATACCAGAACAAAGCTGGTCAGAGCATGTTCAACAGAAACTGCGATTGCTACGCCAACAATTCAACTCCCATCAACAGTGGCTTTCAGATGAAGCTGTCCAGTACGTTGACGCCATCTTTGCGGGACTTGTGGATTTAGCACAGAGGCCCTTCGCCAACGATAATCATAAAGTGAACATACTTTTTGACCTCATCAATGAGACATCAGAATCAGACATGACCGGGGTACTGGTTGCAAGAACAGAAGAGACAGAACTTTCGCGACAGTACTGGGAGACTCGACTTCCGGGGGAGAAGATAAGAAACATCCGCTTTGTAACCCTGCCTGATCTGGTTAGTCCGGACAGGTCCTTCGTCCCCGACCAAGTTATTACTTGCGGCTGGCTTGGTGGAGAAAAGATGTTTCAGCTCCTGCACTCAAACATTGCTCCTTGCATCACGATGCTCGTGTACCCCTTTGAGGCAAAATGGTTCAGAGCCGCTCAGCAGGCCTGGACCAAGCAGAACAGCTTCAACATTCATGCTAAGGATTTTGCTGACATGCTTGGACTGACAGAAAAGGACTTGGAAGTAATTGAATACAAAGCAGAGGAAGCTGTTGAGGCTGTCGAAAAAGACGAGTTTGACATTTTTGAGTTTGAGCTGAAGATAAGAACATATCGTTACCGAAGTTATGTCTTTTCAGGAGATACCCGAGAGGAGGTTTCCAGAGCAAAGCTCGCTGTCTTCTCTGGAAACAGGTTTGCATTCCTGACCGAATCTCATCGTTTACCCGTTGTTACAGAGGTGATGAAGGAAAAAGGTTCTGAGGAAGAGTTTCTCCGCAAAGATGTAACTCAGCTACAGGCTGGTGATTATGTCCTGTTCCAGGAATCGAACAGGGACATTATTCGTGAAATTGCAGACAAAGGTCTGGTGAAAGCCGGCCAGCCTCACCTCAGGCAAGTCGCTGGACTCTGGAGGGAAGCGCTGCGCGATACGTACCGGAAAATACCGGGCGGTCTAGGCGGTCTTGTCGAACTCCTGCGATACGCAGGGTGCAGGCGTCACCCAGCAACCATTAAAAACTGGTTGTTCGATGAGGACCAAATTGGACCCGGAATAATTACCGATCTACAACGTATTGCCAAAGCAACGGGTAACAGGTCGTTGACCGAGAGGCTGGATGAAGTGAGGGATGCCATTTTGCGAGTCCGCGGAGCGCACCATGAGGCATCGATATACATAAGGAACAAGTTGCTGGCTAGCCTGCCGGACATTATTGTGGACGAGAGAAGCCTGCCCGACTTTGCGAGCGGTTCGATGGTGCTGAATCTGGATGAGTTTGGGCAAGTAGCGATATTGCGAATTGAAGAGATTGGGGATGACTGGGAAGAGATCCCGGCAAGTTCTGTCAATCGCCTGCTGTCGGAGGAAGACTGATGGCAAAGATGCTGCCCCCTTACATCTCTGACGAGGTCAAGAGTACCGGCGAAAAGCAGATTTTCGACCTCTTCAAGAATGGGCCTAGTACTGAGAACTGGGTTGCTCTTCATTCTCTGGGGCTGGCTAAGCATACAAAACGATTGTATGGGGAAATAGATTTTCTAGTTCTTGCTCCCGAACTGGGTATCTTCTGCTTGGAAGTCAAGTCCGGTGATATCAAGAGAGAAGAGGGGCTCTGGACATTTACCAATAGATTTGGAGAGGTAACAACCAGTGCCCGCAGTCCTTTCCAGCAGGCTCAGGAAGCAATGTTCAGCCTCATCAACGCAGTACAAAAGAAATTTGGAGAGAGTCACCATTTGAGCCGGCTTCTGTATGGCTTTGGAGTAATGTTTCCGCACATTGTGTTCAAGCCGGAAGGGACAGAGATAGATTGGTGGCAAATCTACGACCGTGACTCGCGGCGATTACCGGTTAAAAACTACATTGAGCAGCTATCAAAATATACGCGGAAGAAAGTTGAACATTCAAGATGGTTTAGCGAGACCGACTCGATGCCGAAGAAGTTGGACGTAGATCAGCTGGTCTCCTATCTCCGTGGAGACTTTGAGAAGCTGGCCTCACCGAGACAGAAGTTGAGTGACATGGAAGAGCAAATCAATGAATTCACAGCGGAACAGTACAGGTGTCTTGATGAGCTGCAGGACAATCCAAGGTGTCTCTTTCAAGGGGCGGCAGGAACTGGAAAAACAATGATTGCACTGGAGTCAGTCCGTCAAGCGTTGTTCAGAGACCAACGAGTCTTGATGGTTTGTTTCAATTCACTGCTTGGGAACTGGCTGGCGTCACAATTTCCACAACATGAAGTGCAGACCAGACTTGCTGTCGGGAGTTTTCATCATTTTCTTACCAGAATCAGTTCAGTTGCAGACGATGTGCTGAAATCGGCTGCCAAGACAGACCAATTTTTCAAATACGATTTGCCGATATTGACCCTCGACGCTGTTGACCACGGTGCCATAGCTCCCTTCGACAAGATGGTTATAGATGAGGGGCAGGATCTGATACGGCCTGAGTATCTGGACGTATTCGATGCCCTGCTTAAAGGAGGCTTGGCAGGGGGGAACTGGGAAATATACTGCGACTTTGAAAGGCAAGCTATCTACTCTGAATTCTCGGCCCAAGAAATGCTCCAGATGCTTGAATCCCGTGCCGCTTTCGCAAGGTTTCGGTTGACTATCAATTGTCGGAATACCAAGCCAATAGGCGAGGAAATACACCTGATGTCGGGGTTCGAATCCGCAGCATTCTTGCCCAGTAACGTTGCGGGAGTTCCTGTTGAATACTACTTTTGCTCAGATGTTCAAGAGGAAGCGAGAAAACTCGAAAGCATATTGCTGAAACTGCGGCAGCAGAAGATTCCGCCACAGAATGTCAGCATTCTATCTCCCTTCAGACTGCGTAACTCCAGTGTTGCCAGAGTTGACCACGGAATTTTTCAAATCACAGATCTGGCTGAGAATCCCCGTTTTCCTGTTATCGAGTCAGTTACTTTTTCAACAATTCAGGGTTTCAAGGGGCTGGAAAACTCCTGTATCATCTTAACGGATATTGATAGAATCAATGACGATGAATTCAAATCTCTGCTTTACGTCGGTATGTCTAGGGCAAAAGCAAGATTGATCATTCTGATAGACGAGCGAGCAAAGGAAGAGTACAATGAGCTACTGAAAGCGAATCTTGAGGCTAAAAACGGGTTATGAGAGAACAACTCTTTGATTTCCTTAAAAGAGAACTGATTGGGCCAGATCCGGTTCCTCCATTTGTGCAAGACAATGGCGAAGAGATTCTTATTAACGAACCGCCACGCCTCAGATATGGCGCCGGGATTTTGTTCCCGCAAGCAGTTCCAGTTCATGAGACGGATTCGACATATGGAAGTGAAAGCGCAATACTGGGCGAGGCAACGGAAGCGGTCACCAACGAGTCCCCGCTGGCAACTATTGAGGGAGAGGGACGCTCTCTCGGTCAAGCCGATGATGTTCCCGATGTCAATGATGACATAGTGAATCTGGCCAACACTTTCCTGCCTTCAGTGATGGGATTCAGCTGTTTTGTGGCAGTTCCAGAGAATGGATTTTCGATCACCGTAGGTGCGGGACGATACCGTGGTGGGGACATAACTGTTGAGAGAAAGGGTAAGCCAGTCAAGAAACCGGCGTATCTCAGAGAACCACTTGATACGGTGATTGACGTATCCCAAAGAGACTTGCCCGGCGTTAGTAGTCGCTCCCGCGATTTTGAGGTGAACAAAGATAATAAGCCTACCGGACTTGTCCTCAATATCAGGAACAGGACCTCCAGAAGACAGGCGCACACCGGCTATCAGCTTTTAACGTTTTCTCTGATTAATGGCCTGAAGTCGTCGACGGGTCATATCGACAATGAGAGTTGTTTCTTCCAGGTTCAATTCAGCATCAGATCAAAAGACGGCACCCCCTGTTTCGTTCCTTACCCCACAAAAGAATACTCCCTCGACATTGAAGACGAGAAGTCAACGCAACTGCTTTACAGGAGTTACCGAACCTTCGCAGTCGGGCATGGTTGTGCACCATTCTGGGTTGAAAACGGTGAAGGCAGGGCATCTGAAATAAAGGCTGATGTTCTGCCGCTGTTTGAAATGAAACCGGTCGTCCCGATAAGGTTCGCGGATCTGCAACTCAGAATGTATGACCTGAGTGATTTCGGCAATCAGACTCGCCTTACTTCAAACCTGACCCTCCTCTGTCAAAAATACCAGGATTGGATCCTCAGACAGGAAGCGATCACTAATTCCGAACTGACGGAAGAGATTAGAGAAGTAGCCAATCGCCATATACAGAATTGCAGGACATGCCTAGACCGAATTCGTGACGGTGTCAGCTTAATCGAAAGTGACCCTTTGGTGCGGCGCGCATTTGGTTTCATGAACCGTGCGATACTTACCCAGCAGCTCAGATATAGAATGAAACTGAGGGAATGGAAAGCTGATAGGGACGGTATACCGCAGGTACCAACAATTCAACAACCTGATATCAACAATCAAGAAACTTGGCCTGACTGGTCACCAGAAAGAGGCACAGGACTCGGGACGTGGCATCCGTTTCAGATTGCCTTTATTCTGATGAATTTGCGGTCGATAGCCAAATCTGAGGACAATGATAGAAAGACTGTTGACCTCATCTGGTTCCCCACAGGTGGCGGCAAAACCGAGGCCTATCTTGGTCTATCTGCATTTACGATATTTCTGAAAAGGTTGCGCGACAAGAGCGATTCTGGAACCACGGTGCTAATGCGCTACACTCTCAGGCTTCTAACGGCCCAGCAGTACCAGAGAGCAGCTTCATTGATATGCGCCTGTGAACTGATTCGAAGAGAAAACGAAGCTGAACTGGGTGAAGAGAGAATAACTATTGGTCTCTGGGTTGGAGCTGATTTGACTCCCAATACCAGAGCAGATGCTGTTAAAGCATTGGACAAGATGAGCCGCGCTGAAAGTAACGAGAATCCGTTCATTATTCTGAAATGTCCTTGGTGCGGTGCCCAAATGGGGCCCGTGCACCTTGACAGGCTCAGAATAATGGGGTACACAAAAGCCAGACAACCGTCCACAGTGGTTTTTCAGTGCCATAACCAGCCTGAGTGTGAGTTTTCGACACGTGATTTCGGACTACCCCTTCTGGTCATAGATGAAGACATCTACGAATTTCCACCTTCCCTAATTATTGGAACCATTGATAAATTTGCCATGCTCCCCTGGAGGCAAGAGGCAAGAACACTGTTTGGTTTCAGAGGACAAGAAAGAGTTTCGCCACCAGAACTGGTCATTCAGGACGAGCTTCATCTGATATCAGGGCCTCTCGGGTCCATGGCCGGACACTACGAAACCCTTATTTATGAATTATGCGCACGACGTAGGGGGCAAGAAGTTACCGGACCCAAGATTATTGCGTCAACAGCAACCATCACACGAGCTGCACAGCAGATTCATGCGCTCTACAGTTGTGGGCGAGATAATGTTTCTCTCTTCCCGCCACAATGTATAGATGCAGGAGAATCCTTCTTCGCATACGTGGACAATGATGCTCCGGGCAGGATGTATGCCGGAGTTCATGCTTCAGGTCTCCCCTCTCATACGACTGCTCAGGTTCGCGTTATATCTGCTCTATTGCAGGGCACAAAATCAGCCTTCGTCGGCAATGAAAGACAGAGGGACCCCTACTGGACTGTTGTAGGCTATTTCAACAGTCTTCGTGAACTGGGACATGCCGAAACACTGATACAGGCCGATATCCGCGAGTATCTCAATGCAATGTGGATACGAAAAGGCATCCACAAGGAAAGTGATACTGATCCCCGTCGTTTTGTAAACAGGGTCATTGAACTGACCAGCCGCGTTTCATCAATGGAGATATCACAGAGACTTCAGGACCTTGAAACGAGCTATCCACCTGTGGGTGACAACTACCCTGTGGATATCTGCTTGGCCACAAACATGATTTCTGTTGGTGTTGATGTACAAAGGCTGGGTCTCATGACTGTGATAGGTCAACCCAAAACAACTTCCGAATATATTCAGGCTACAAGTCGTGTGGGACGTTCAGAAGAAGGCCCTGGTCTGGTGGTCATGATTTTCAACACTGCCAAACCCAGGGACCGTTCTCACTATGAACATTTCTATTCCTACCACGCAGCAATTTACAGCCATGTTGAACCAACCAGCGTAACGCCATTTTCTGCGCCTGTCAGGGAGAGAGCATTGCACGCAGTACTGGTTGGGCTGGTGAGGTATCTTGGTACAGACCAAAATAGCACATCACCGCAACCCCTCCCTGCCAAAACGCTTTTCGACAATATCAGAAATATAATCAGGGGCAGAGTCTCAAATGTGGACCCACAAGAGTTGCACTCAACTCTCAGGTTACTTGAAGAAAGGATAGGCGAATGGTCTCGCCGTCTCCCGCCAAAATACAGTGAATTCTACCATCAAGGTGGTGAGTTGCCGCTTATGTACCCCGCAGGAATTTCACCTCCCGAAGAGTGGGATCTAAAATCTTGGCCGACTCCCACCTCAATGAGAACTGTAGATGTTAGTTGCGATGCGAAGGTGCTTGAAAGATATCAAGTGTCGGAGGAAACCTAATAGTCATGCCACCTAAAAGACCTGTACGTCGTGGTCAATTCATTTCCCCGTGGGGAGTCGGGGCAATGATTGATTTCCCCAGAGATGAATCGTTGATGACGTGTGGACTTGATGCGTGGCCTTATGCTCTGGAGGAGTGTCCGCCAGAGATGATAGTAACCGAAGAAAGACTGCAGAAGAGGCTCGGAGTGACTCATTTTCGCCTGCCTCCTGAGTACAGGGATCCCGGGCCTGGAATCACAAACGCGAGATTGGAGGTTCCGTTCATACGTTTCCCACAGTGGCATTACTGTCCTAAATGCGGTTCGATGGAGAAGCTGTCAATCTTTGGTGGAAGACAGCGCTGCAGTGGACCGAATTACGCCGTTGGAATGTCCTGCCATTCGACCCCGCAAAAGAAGCGTCCCTGGTTAATACCTGTGCGCTTTGTGGCCATCTGTGGTCATGGGCATATCGAGGATTTCCCTTTCATGGAATGGGTACATCGAGGTAAACCATACGATGAAACCCACAAGCTCAGGCTACGTGCTGGCCGCAGTGCAAGTACTCTCTCAGGCATAGTCATTAACTGCGGCTGCGGTTCTGAGCCTCGTTCGATGGCCGGTGCTTTTAATCGTAATTCTCTTAATGATGTGAGAGTATGCGGTGGACACAGGCCATGGCTTGGGGAGATTGAAGATGGTCATATACCCTGCGGGCGACCACTTCAGGTTGTTCAACGAGGAGCTTCAAACGTCTACTTTCCCGAGGTGAGAAGCTCAATCTATCTGCCTCAGTGGGAAAGCAGTCTTGAGCGGAAACTGGTGGAGGTTCTAGAAAAGCACTGGGCTTTTCTTACCGGAGGTCTTGTTGATGGAAAACTTGATTCAGCCAGATTCCAGGCTATTGGTGACCTGTACAAGGTAGACCACCAGAAGCTTATGGATGCGGTGACAAAGCGGCTTGAACATTCATCATCCGATGCTTTTCAGCAGACTGATTCAGAAGAACTGTATCGTAAATCAGAATACGACGCCATACTTTCTGGCTTGGGTGGAGATAATCAGGACTTCTTCGTAACGAACAGGGATATCGGGGAGTACGGCAGCGTAGTAAGAAGGTACTTCAGAAATATTTCCTTGATACATAAGCTGCGCGAAACGAGAACCTTGGTCGGTTTTTCACGCTGGTTACCGGAAGACGGGAGATCCATGCTGGACAAGAAAGCTGAGCTAGCTCTGAGCAATGGCGTAAACTGGCTCCCTGCTATTGTAGTCAGAGGTGAGGGCATTTTATTCAGGTTTGATGATGATAGACTGGAACAATGGGCCAAGCGGAAAGACGTGGTCGACCGGCTAAGTGCGCTGATCGGCAACTACAACAAAGCATGCATAAAGCGTGGGCAATCAGAACGTGTGCTGAATCCACGGTTCATTTTGCTCCACACATTCGCACACATCCTCATAAATCAGTTGAGTTTTGAGTGTGGTTATGGCAGTTCAGCAATAAGAGAACGTTTGTATTGCAATACCGAGCACCCCACTCTTACAATGAATGGAATATTGATTTATACCGCGTCAGGAGACTCTGAAGGTTCTTTAGGTGGTTTAGTTCGCCAAGGAGACCCGGAAAATCTTGAGGGTATCATTGTTTCATCTCTTCATTCTGCGCAGTGGTGCTCTTCTGATCCCGTTTGCATGGAAAGCCGCGGCCAAGGCCCGGATTCCTGTAATCTTGCCGCCTGCCACAGTTGTGGGCTTCTGCCGGAAACGTGCTGCGAGGAGGGCAATAGACTTCTGGACCGAGCACTTATTGTCGGGACTCTTGACAGACCGGAGATGGGTTATTTCACGGGCTTCGATAAGGATGCCCCGGGAGAATGAGATGCTGTTACCAATTCGTCACAACTTGCCTGGGCGAGTGTCTTCACATCTGGATAACGATCAAGAAATTTCTGATATACCTCTGCCACCTGAGGAGCCTGAGTACGATGCAACATCACTTCAGCCATCAGGATATGGTAGGGATCGTGAGTAAGCCTCCAAGGGAAAGTGCGAAAATGCTCTTTTCCCAGAATATTACCTTCTTCCGGAACTACACAACATCCGCATCCATCAGATGCTTCCTTCCCTCACTCGAATAAGGGTACGAACTATTGACGACATCACAGGAGGACACACGGCATTGCCCAGTAGATATATTTTATCACGCCTAGTTCCGTGATTAAGCGTGAAGTCATTCGGGAATCCCATGGCAGCCTTGATTTCTGGCACTTGCAGCATTCGCATTACATGGCCGTGTTGGCTCGGCTTGACATAGGCAAATCGATCGATAGTAGTTACAGTCCTGAGAGGACTCTCAAGCCGCTGCCAACCGCCTCCACCATCTGTACCATAATAGACAATCAGAAACGGCTTATCCCTGCCCAATTGAGAAATGGCACGCTCAGCGTGCTCCAACGTCCGTTTGGCCCTTTTGGAAGTTATGAGCGGTGAGAAGGCATACCGACCGTCAACATCTAAAACATGTTTAGCTAACCTAGTCAGTACAGTCGACTCTGGAACTACCTCGGGTGGTGGCTTCTTCTTGTCGCACAAGATGAAAAGTCGCTTGCGAGATTGCGGCACTCCGAAGTCTTTGGCGTTTAGTATCTGCACTCGAAGGTGATATGCCAACTCCGATCGCAAAATAGAAAGGAACTCATTATACCTATTCCATGATCGCATATGAATTACGTTTTCGATAACAAGCCAGCGTGGCCTGAGAGCACGGGCAAAGCGAATCACGTCGAATGCTGTCATTCGACTATCCTCTGATCTCACCCCGTTACCTTTTGCACAAGTATGACTAGTACATTCCGGGGATGCGAGGATGAGGTCGATCTGTCCCATTTCTCCCTTGAGCCGCAGAGGGTCAATATCGGCAATGGGTTGATTATAAAAATGAACATCTGGGAAATTGTCCACAAACGTATCCCTGGCAATCGAGCGAATGTCAACCGCTGCGATTATATTTGCACCCGCTTGCCGGGCACCCCAGCTACTCCCTCCACAGCCAGCAAACAGGTCTAGAGTTCGAATATCATGGCGCCGATGTGTGTCCATCTGCGTCATGACCTCCCTTCGATTTGCGAAGCGACAGATAAACGAGTCCCAAACATCGTCTGATCAATAATTCGCTCCGGGGCCAATGGTTCTATGTTATCCTCATACCACTTACGCTCGCGAACCAATAGTTCCCGAAGGCTCCTATTCTCCATGTTCATGATCAGGCGAAGTTCTCTTGCTAATCGTTTTCCATTGATTAGTACAACGGGGTACTTGTCGGCATGTAACTCTGTCTGTGCCGACTCAGAGAACACGCCAGTAGTGACATATACACCTAACCAACCTCTTTGTAGCCGCGCAACCACACGGGCCAGATCACGGCTATTGACTCCGGTCCGGAGTCTGGTGCACTTAGCTTGTCCGAGCACCACCATTGATGACCTACTGAAGTCAGAGCCTACATCGAGCCGACAGACGAAGTCGATGCCACCGTCTCCTGAGCGCTTCGTAACCCAGCCACGTATACAGTTCCTACTAAGCACTCGTTGAGCTACCAGAGACGCTAGGCCTTCAAATGCGTATCGGTTATGCCCAAAGAAATTTACAACCTCTGTCAAAAGCGCTTTATCCTCAGGAGGATAATAGAGTTGCTCGGAGACACTAATGACCTGATTCCTGGCGATTCTTCTGCGACACCGCTCTATCACGTCGTCTCCATGGGCAACCCATAATTTCCATGCTGCAGGTGCTGCTCGCAACGTAGATACTATGTTCTGGGTGCCATCCCGCCGCAAGTCAATCCACTGCCAGTCAAACAATTCGTTCTCCTCATTAAGGCTAAACAAGATGAGTTCAAGAACCAGATTTGTAAAATGGCTATCTTGTCCACTTGCCGCTTGGGATTGCAGGATATAGCGTGTCGGTATGCCATACCCGGAGAATTCGCGAAAGCCCCTACGATTTCCCTTGATCAAACGCTGAGTAAAAAGAACTACGGGGGGTGCGTATTGGCGCAGCTTCGGATCCCGATAGAATTCTGCGAGGCGTGTTAAGAGCGCGTTCCCCCTTGCCGCTAGAGGCGATGCCACACCCTTCCTGTTATCACCATTGTAAATCGCATACCCTTTATCTGGCTCTACTACATCTATCCAGGGTACATCGAGGGAATCTTCTTTCAGTGGATTGCTATGAAGCAATACAGCAGGTCGCCTTCGAAAAGGTGCGCTTGGCTCATCTACTTCTTTGTAGGCCCAGATACCTTTGTTGATATCGGCACCGACGGTATGAACTCCACGAGTTAGCTCATAATAGGAGGGAAAATCGTTTCCCGCGACATTCTGACTTCGCTCGCTTGGATGCTCAACTCTGAAAATCTGGCCGATTCTGATCTTCATACGCTGCCTTTCGTCTACGCGATTTTCGAAGGTCTTTTTCGATCATCTCCCGAATGATCGAAACAATTGAAGCACTATGATTCCGCTTTTGACGCTCTAGCGCTTTCTCTTTCAAGAAGAAATATTGATCTTCACTTAGTTCGATAGTAGTTCGTCTTTTTTTATTGCTCTGACGTTTAAGCATATCTGCTCACACCAGTTCCAGGTTTCTATAATTATATAACTATGGATAAACACAATACAAGTCCGAATTGTCTTACAAGTCGGCGCGTTGTTTCGGAGGGGAAAATAGGCTCGAGGTGAAATCCTCGCCCTATTCTATTTGTTGTGACTGCTAGAACTTAAATAGTGCCGGTTTATCAATTAGTTAGGATGGCGTTTTATGCTGTGAAGTTAGCCATTACCTTTGAAGTAGAACCAATGATTGTGTCATTAGTAAATGAAAGGAGTTGGTTACAAGAAATACGTAAATTTGGAAAATCTTCGAGTGAACTCTGGGATTTTGTCTGTCACCAAGTAATCGACACAGAGTTGCTGAAATGTAAAGCACTGACTTGGCAGAGTCTTCGTACACTAATAAAGGAGCAACTGCTCAACGAGTTGTCTATCTACCTAGTCAAATCACCCTTGCCGCTAATTATCATCAGTCAGGAAAAGCTGCGTTGATTTCCGGGTAAACATTAGCTTGTTCTGTGTAACAGGTCTAGTCGTCTTTCCATCAAATCTTTATTGAACAAAACTGACTTTTGTTACCCCGCATTTAGCCACAAGTGATTCAGGAAAGTATCTTGACAGCCCGCAGCAGGCGAAATATGATGGCTGTATACCATTGGAATTTGCCCCGATTCGTCTTTTGAAGTGGGGAAGTTCATGACTGAAACAATTGTGATGATCCACGGCATGTGGGGTGGTGGTTGGTGCTGGGAGAACTACAAGAGATTCTTTGAAGACAAGGGTTATCAGTGTATTACTCCCACATTGCGTTTTCATGATATGGCTCTGAAAGAACTCCCTAATCCTCAGCTAGGGACTACCAGCCTACTAGATTACGTTGGAGACCTTGAAAAGGAAATCCACCAACTCGATGCGCTACCTATCCTGATGGGCCACTCTATGGGTGGGCTTCTTGCACAAATGCTTGGGAGTCGAGGATTAGCCAAAGCCCTGGTACTGTTGACTCCTGCGTCACCGAGCGGAATTATCGCCCTGAAGCCATCGGTGATAAGAAGCTTTTGGAGCGGACTTACAAAATGGGGCTTTTGGAGAAAGCCGATGCGTCAGACCTTCAATGAGGCAGTCTATTCGATGCTCCAATTGCTACCAGCGGAAGATCAAAAGAAGATTTTCAGCCGATTTGTCTATGAGTCTGGCCGAGCAGCTTGTGAATTTGGATTCTGGTTCTTGGATAGGAAAGGCGCTACGCGAGTCAATGAAGCCAAGGTTACCTGCCCAGTGCTCGTTGTCGCCGGAGGCCAAGATCGGATCACTCCGGCTTCGGTCTTGCAGAAGGTTGCTGCCAAATACAGAGCCGTCTCAATCTATAAGGAATTCCCAAATCATGCCCACTGGGTTATTGGGGAACCCCGCTGGCAAGAAGTAGCAGGGTATGTCTCTGATTGGCTAGACCGTGTCCAAGCCTAGATGGCTGAGGACACTGCTTAACGTAGCGAACCGACGGCAACAATTACTCAGATTGTTCAATGAGCCCGCGTTGAACAAAGTAGCGCAAAGTTACCCTAGCCCCTCCACAGCACTACCTCCCTCTCAATTGTCGTAACTACATTCCGCATGCCCTGATTTAGGGTATTGACAGTACTAATAGTAAGAACTACACTGGGACTCCCACATGTGACAAGGATTTTCGAAACACAGTGTATGAGGAATGCCAAGGAGATGGGATGAAATGAAGAGACTCCTATCTTTGATAACCATTATGTTTCTTATGGTCACATTCGTTGCCTGCGGAGAACCAGGTGTAAAGCCGACAGAAATGGGAGAGTATTTAATTACGATTGATACTACAGTAGATGGCAACACACTTACTATCAGCGGAAAAACGAATCTTCCAGATGATAGCTATCTTGCAGTTCATGTTGACAGGCTGTATAAGTGTGAGGGAGAAACCGAATGGAATAATGCCGGATTAGCCTCTCATACTGCAACAGTCCAGAACGGTAAATACAGTGATGTCGCCATGATATATAGTGAAAAGTGGTATGATGACCTGAGTAAATACTTCCTTGAGTCAGGGATTCCGCCTATTACCGAAGTAAGCGATGACCTCAGTATTACCGTCATTTTTTCACCTGTAAGATTTCCTCAGTCTGACTCGGTGTATGAAATCGTAGGTAGGAACGGAGAGAGACTCAAGGGGGAACAGGTAGAATCAGTGGAAGATTCTTCCACTGGCACATTCTATGTTTTAAAGGCAATAACCACAGCCTACTTTCCATTTAGCCACAAATAGAGTCAACTACTAATTGGTTTCTAAGTCCTTATTTTATAGAACCTTAGATTGTAACCTACTAGTGAAGATGTAGTCAGGTCTTGTTTCGTGAAGGATGGCTAAAGGATGGTTAATAGTACAGGGAAAGGTGCAGAGAAGAGGGCCAAAAGCGCTTTCTATCATCGCTGTGGATTTGGCACCTCTAAACTTAAGCTAGCCTTTGAACAAAATGGCTTGAGTGTGTAACGGAGTTTACATATATCCATTACTAGCCAACCATATCAATACCGACCCTTGTTCAAAGTTAAGGTTAAGATGGAAAGGAGAAACATGGAATATATTACCCCAGAAAAAATGCGGGAAATAGATAGACGGACCCAAAAGGAATTCGGTATTCCCGCTACCATTCTGATGGAGAACGCGGGAAGAGCTGTTTTTCAAAACGCAATGGAGATGCTAAGTGAAAAACAAGAGAAGAAGATAATTGTTGTCTGCGGGAGGGGCAATAACGGCGGAGACGGCTTTGTTGCCGCCAGACACTTGATGAATAACGGGATTGACGTGTCTATTTTTCTCGTGGCGGACGTCAAGGAATTAAGAGGAGAGGCTGAGGCTAACTATCATAGAGCCGAGAAGGTAGCCCAGACAATGGGTAAAGTAATTGAGGTCTTAAATGAAGAGAATCTTAGTTCATTTGAGGATGAGTTAGAAGGAACATCCTTAATCATCGATGGGATGTTTGGAACTGGCCTGGCGAGAAAAGTTGGAGAACCTGAAAAAAGCATAATCCAGCTGATAAATGACTCTGAAAAGCCAGTTCTGGCGGTAGATGTTCCTTCTGGTCTAGATGCTGCAAATGGGAACGTGCTTGGAGTTTGCGTCAAAGCTACCAGGACAGTTACTTTTGCCAGACCTAAAACCGGATTTACTGGGAATGAAAATTATACCGGAGAGACGATTACAGCGGATATCTCTATCCCCAGAGCTCTCCTGAACAGCTAAATACGATTCCTTCCTCCGCTATAAATGGTAGTAAAATAAGGCGTTACAGCCTATTGGGGGTGAAAATGGTTGAAATTGAGAGGAGAAGCCAGAATGAATTTGCAGTAGTAGTGGAGGGGAAAGGTGACAAAACGCAGCATCTCGTAAGTTTGGATGATGATTATTATCACCTTTTAACCCAGGGCAGGATTGGCAAAGAAGAGCTGATAAGGAAATCATTCCAGTTTCTGCTAGAGAGGGAACCCAAAGAGTCTATCTTGGCTAAGTTCAATCTGGAACTGATTAAAAGCTATTTCCCAGAATTTGAGAAGGAGATAGCAAAAGGAGTGTAGGAACTGCTATGGAGCTATTTCTTTATAATTCCCCGGCGTTCAAGGATTTTCTGCAACACAATTCCCACGAGGCAGGAGAGGTAAGATTCTTGGAATCGATAATTCGGCCAGGGATGAAAGTGATAGACGTTGGAGCCAATATAGGAATCACCAGTGTAACCATAGCTAGGAACATTGGCAAAGACGGCAAGCTCTATTCTTTCGAACCGGTTCCGCATTATTTCCGCATCCTTCAGCAGAACCTGTCCTCCAACGGAATAGAAAATGTGGAAGCCCTTCCAGTGGCATTATCTGACAGGATAGGGGAAACCGAGTTTTATTTGAAGGAACTCTCAAGCGGGATAGTCTTTGAAAAAGAAGCCAAAAAGACCCGAGTTAGCACAGTAACTATAGACAGCTTCCTGCAGCAGCATGAGGTTGAAAGGATAGACTTGATCAACATGGATTGTGAAGGTAGTGAGCTTTTGGTCTTGAGGGGAGCCAAGGAGACCCTACGGAGAAGCAAAGTCAAGATATTCTGTGAGATCCACCACGATTTCTTGAAACAACTGGGGCAATCCATTGGAGACCTTGTCAAATACCTCCAAAGCTTGGAATTTGAGGTGCAAAGTGTTTCTTTGAATGATTTGAAGGTGGGGAGTAACTTTGAGAAGTGCGACTATATTTACGCTCATATTCCGAATGAAAGGAAGAACTATGCCCACTTACGACTATAAATGCAAAGAATGTGGGACGGTGTTTGAGGTCTTCCGCCGCTTTAGTGACTACGACAAAGAGATAAAATGTCCCAGTTGCGGCAGTATGTTCAGCTCGATGAGAACTACATGGGTAAAGTGCGCCTTATGGAGGTTCTTGGATCACTGTACGACTTCCCTAATGATGAAACCGATGCTGTAAAAGCTGGGCAGCAACGGCAGTGGAGGAAAGGCCAGAGTTAAAGGATATTGTGTCTCAGATAGAGGCTCGCTATGAGGCTAAAGCCGAGCAAAAGGGCGAGGAGACAACAGCCGAACTAGCCAGTCGGTTTGAGGTGCATCCTAGCCAGATCCGTGCCTGGAAGAAGTCATTAACTGAAGGTGCCGTCGACATCTTCGGCGGTGACCATAACCACAAAAAGAAAGATGATGCCAGCCTCATTGCCCGGTTATACCAGCAGATCGGCCAGCTCAAGGTAGAGCGGGATTTCTTGGAGAGCGCCCTCTGTTTAGGAAAAGGTATAAAGGTAAAATGCTACTTGGGGGGTGATATGTCTTTGAGTTTTTCTGAAGCCGGCTCACCGCCAACGCCCCAGTGAGTTTTGGGAATTTCATGAACGATTACTTCTACAGCATGTTCCGGGACGCCCAAATCCACCATGACGTTTGTTATACCCCGTATCATCGTTTTAACTTTTTCCTTCCCAACGCCCTCCCAGAAGTGCACGTGAACAATAGGCATTTTTTCACCTCCTCATTAGATTTCCCATTTGAGCTTAACATTAAGTATAGTCATATCAAATAAAAAAGTCATCCCGGATACAAAGGTGAAGCCCCTTCTGCCCATATCACTTTTCATCTGATTGTTACCTTACGGGCTTCCCATAACGTAATGCGAGATTGCTGGCGAGTTGCAGGCCACACTATTTGTTGGTAGAATTATCTGCGGCGAGAGCTAGGGTGTTAAATAGTCAGGCTGAAAACCAGTTCAAAAGTTCTACCTATTGTTACCCCGGCTCCACCGCCGTTTTGAATAATTAAGGGCGAT
>Ga0315541_1000414_pt1 | contig 45606 bp, 68 predicted proteins | sample SalMarSW160190MG_FD_203095 | JGI IMG/M metagenome (GOLD analysis project Ga0315541, IMG submission 203095) | Salt marsh sediment microbial communities from the Plum Island Ecosystem LTER, Massachusetts, United States - Salt Marsh Sediment SW1601-190 ...
TTTCGTCAACAGCAGCACCAGATTTTATTGCACCTAACCCTGTTTTCACCCAATTTTCACCACTGATTGCCTCGTCTAATACCTGGTTAGCACCACTTCCATATTTCATTCCAAGAACATTTCCAGACTTAAACATACTTGCTACTGTTGCGGCAGATAAAGCGTCCATCATAGCAGCACATCCTGTTGCTCCCCAATGGTCAGTTGCTGCAGCGTTTCCAGAAGTAAAATTTTTCATTGCGGTTGCAGATTTTGCCACATAAAAAGTTCCATAAGTTATTGTCCCGGCTGAACCATAGTCTGTATATCCACCTGAATTTATATCGTCAAGGGAAAATGTTGTCCCATCGATGACAGTAATCTTATATAATTTATAGTTTAATTGTGTCATTCCGACTACAGCAGTTATCATTATCATATCGCCTGTAGTAAGTGCAGCTGTATTAGCTACCGTGATAACACAAGGGTCAGCTTTGGAAGCTCCTGTTATTGCCATTGTTGCTGCTATACAGGTTGCTCCAATAGAAATTTCATACATTAAACCATTTAGGTCTGCTACTCCGCAATTCTGTCCGTTATGAGTAGTTTTGGCAAAAGGAGTCCCTGAACCAGTCTTACCACAATTGCTATAACCATCAGTTATGTAGGTCACTTCATTATCATCAACATCTTTTAGAACATTATTATTACAACCTTTCGGATAATTATAAGTAGCGTTATACCAAGCACAATAAGTAGTAGCACTCGAAGCCTGAGCGTGAGCAAGCGCCAACACAGCCAGCGCCGCATAAATAAATCTTGAACAACAAAAGAAGATTGAATTTGCGTTTTCAGCTCCATCCACACCGTCTCGAGCATGGGCAGCCTTTATCATTTCGTAATAGTAATTTCCTGCACAAGCGGTTAAATCTGCTATAGGATTATGAGCTGAGGCAGTTGATATAGGTAGTCCATTTTTGAGAGAACTTCCAATATATCCTGATCCCCAAGCATTTTTAGAAATCATATATTTATCTACAAAAAATCCGTCTTTTTCTACTCCACCATCTATAAAGACACGATGTAAAGCATACCCATCTGCGTTAGCAAGTGTGGTAGTCGAATAAGTATCTATTCCTTTTATAGTTATTGTATTAGTAGAAATTTTGTAATAGAATTTAGGTATCCACACCATTACGCTACCATCACGATATTGATAATTCCCGTAATTATCGTCAAGAGGGTCTTGATAACCCGCTAATGGTATCATGCCTACAGGTACGTTCCCTGCTGGAGCAATTCCTACTCCAAATCCAGCAGCACCAGCAACGCCAATTAAATTTACAGCACTACCACCAATTAAATGATTTATACTCCCATCGCCAATATAAAATTTATGTTTATCAGTAAGCCAGCCACCTTCACCGCTATCTAACACTGGTAGATTAATTTCAAGCCCTTGTTTAAATATTATTTTACCCATTAAAAAGTACCTCCTTTCACAGTTGATTCTCCAATGATTAGCCAATTAGCATTATCTGAAACAATAATTACATACGCATACTGATAGTTAATATCTGTATATGTTAAAGCTCCATCTATAGTTTCTGTTCCATCACCGTCTATAGTGATAAGATTGGCATTATCATCAGTTTTCTTTATAGTAAAAACAATTCCAGAATTGCCTACAGCGGTCGGTAAAAGTATAGTATAGCCACTTGCAGCAATTACGGTAATAAGCCCCGACTCCGCTATATTTAAAGTTGCAGTCGTTGTTTTTGCTGTAACTTTATGGTTAATGACTGGAGTGGTTATAGTCGGACTTGTCCCAAACACCAATAACCCGCTTCCTGTTTCGTCACTTATAACTCCTGCAAGTTCGGCAGAAGTGGTTGCGGCAAAGACAGATAATTTATCTGCCACCATAGCGAGTTGATAATTCGCTGCTCCGTCCCCTATAAATACTTTATGAGTATCGGTTGTGAAGGCTGGCTCACCTTGGTTTAATACCGGGATATCCGCTTCCGCTCCTCTTAAAAATTTTATTATATTGGACATTTAAAACCTCCAATCTATGACTTTACTTTTTTAGCTTTTTTTCTTTTGGCTGATAACTTTTCTTTTAGTATATCCTGTTCTCTTTCAAACTCTTTTATAACCCCTATTAATTTATTATTATCCTTTGTCAAATTTAAAATAATTTTTTTTCTATTTTCCTCTTGCCCTACAAGTAAATCATATTTTCTCTCTAATTCTGAATAGGATTTTTCACAAAGATAAAGTTTGTTATCCTTCTCTTTTGACTGTAAATTTAATTCTGTTATTCTTTTATCCAGATTTTGGTTAGTCAAAACATACTTCGAATTAGAATCCTTTAAGCCCTGGTTCTCTTTATTTAACGAAGCTGTTTGTAGTTCCCTTTGGGTTATGCCTTTATTCAAAGCGGTAAAATTCTTATTCCAGGCCAAAGCTATTTTTGACCAATTCTTTGCTTTTACCATTTGCTCCCCCAATAAAGCGAAAACTTCATCAGTCGTTATCATGCTCGGTTCACCGGTGATAAATTTATTCTCCTCTACTTTTTGGTTTACTGTATTTTCTTTTTTGGCTGTAAAAGAGCCACCATCAAGTTCTTTTTCCATTTTATTTCCCATCCTTTTTAAAAATATTAGGGGAAGTTTTCACTCCCCCTTTTTAAATGTTATGCAAAAGCTCCCCCATCAATGGTTGAAGCTGAATGTAACAAAGTATTTGCTCCAGCTCCATGTACTCCGGTTGTCGCTACATCATGATCATAAGCCCATTCAGAAGTCGGTGCTTTGGTTGCCAGGTCTTGTGTTGGTGCTCCTTCTAAATAGGTAGCTGCAAATTCCACAAACTCAACGGCATCTTCTCCTACATTTACTCGAAGTATTTTCCCTCCATCATCTGTATAATTAGCCGGAAAATCTGTTAATTCTAAAAGAGTATCAATAACACTCCCAGCTTGTGTTACCTCTGTCCATACTGCATTATCTTCTGTATCATCAAGACAAATATATGCTTTATCAGCTGTAACATCTATCCAATGCGAATTTACACTATATCCTTCAGTAGTATCATTTGTTCCTACTGGTGCTACGGTTGCATCAAGTTTATTTTTTGTATTTACTATATTATCTAATCCCAGGGATGCTAGAACTGTTGCTCCGCTTTCATAAGCAAATGCTCCCGCTCCGGTGGCTACAATAAATTGTCCATCGGATTCAGCTGCTCCTAAAGTGATTAAATCCTCAAGTACGGTTACAACGCTCAAAACATTTCCAGTTTTAGTCAGTCCTGTACCTGCATCAATATACCCTGCATCAGAAAACTGACTAAAAGTAATATTATCCGTATCTACTACAACAGATTCCGGCTCATTAGTACAGACCCAACCGGTATTAGAGTTGACTGTTCCACTTGTAACAAAGACAAAAGATCCCGCCACTTCCGCGGCTGCATCCATATCTTCTGCCCTGGACCATGCTCCCACTTGCGATACATAAATTCCATTTTTCTTAGGATCGGTCTGATCTTTTACCAGAATCCTATCTGCCGAAGATAATACCCCATCGATAGTTTGCTCATCTTCTAATGTTATATCCTCTGTTGTCGCTATAACACAGGCTGTATGAACATTTAGCCCCTGGGCCACGCTGTCAACATATGCTTTTGTTGCTCCATCTTGCGCTGCTGCAGGATCTGCCATCCCTGTTATTTTTTGAGAATTAATTGCTACATCTCCGGTTGCTGCTGCCAGAGCTGCTGCCACATTTGTCCAGTCCGTTACATCTGCTCCGGATTCCACACTTATTATAGTCAAAATCTCCGCTGCGGTTAATGCTGCGATATTCCCTCCGGTTTTTCTTCCTAATATTCTTTGTTCTGCTACATCTACCTTAGCCGGGGTATCATCAGAAACTGCTGCAATAATAGAATGTGCTCCTAATAAAGAATCCATGATCACTCCCAGGGGATTTGAACCATCACTAATATAAAGTTTTTTTGTATCGGTTGCAAATAAAGGTTCTCCCGCTACTCCGTTAGGAATACTTGCTACTGCTCCTCTCTTAAATTGAATTACATTTGACATTTAATTCATCTCCTTTCTTTTTTTTATTAACTTTCCCATTCTCCCATATCTAAAGATTTTGATTTAAAAATTATATTCCAACCTCCAACATCGGATTTTAAATAAACCCAACTATTTTTATAATTTAATTCTGTATACGATGCTTCCCCTGCTATGGTTTGGCCTGCTGCTGGAACGATTGTTATCCTATGATTATTATCATCTGCTTTATAAATCAAAAAAGGCAATCCTTTTGTTATCCCGGTTGTATCTGGCAAGGTAAGAGTCCAATCTTCGGAAGCTGTTAATTTTATTACTCCGGATTCGCTTATCGTCAAAACACATGCTCCGGATTTTTCAGTTATCCTCCGGAGCTCGGCTTCTATTTTAGATATAGCATTTTCTATTACATCATAACTATCGGAAGTTACTATTTGTTCCGGTTGTCTGTCTACGGTTAATTCATCAAGTGTACCTGGGAAATTCGCTTGTTTTTTTGCCATATGTCATCTCCTCTCTTTTAGAATTCGAATTCCACTCCGGCTTTTATATAATATTTATCAAAGCTAAATTCGTAATCTTCCAATGTGAATATCCTTGCTCCTATTCCTACTACGATATTCTTATTAATATTATAACATAAATCCATGCCTGCCTTGATGTCCTCAAAATCGTACCCTGTAATATTTAAACTTAAATCTTTCCAATCCCATAATTGATAACTTAACCCCGGGGAATAGTATTTATCTTCCAGGTCATAAACCATACTAAATGCCATAGCATATTTCTTGTCCACTTCCTTCTGTATCGGTGCTCCGGCCTTTAATTCGTTTATTACTTCTTTCGCTTTGCGGTGTCTGGTTATGGTTACTCCGCTCTCGAGTGATACCAGGTTCCCCTGATCATCTTCATATATGACGATCTTATCTTCCCCGGTGTTAATAAGTATCTTGTCCGGGCTGGCCTGGAATTCATTTATCCGCTCTTCAAATTCTGCTCTGGCCACTTCTATCTTTTCAGCATTGACTTCCGGTTCTTTTTCCAATTCAATTAATTCTTCCTTTTTGGCTTCGTATGTTGGAGCTTCTTCTTTGACTACGGTTGTTTCCTTCAGGGTATTTACTACTACCTTCTTCTCTATTTCCGCTATCTCGGTTCGTAAGGTCAAGATTGTACCTTGCTGCTTCTGTAATAATTCAATGATCTCCAATTCTTTGCTTTTATCAATCCTCTGGCCTTTCCACTTCTGGTATAATAAATACCCCTCGTATCCGGCAAAGATTAATATCCCTATTAAAATAATTATTGCAATTACTTTTAAAGCTGTTTTCATTCCTTATCATCCTCTCTAATCACAATAACATCGTTTGTATAGGAATATTTCTTGCATTCTTCATAACCTAAATAATACTTATCGCCATCTGTAGTTGATATCTCTGCATATATTATAATATTTCCATCCATCCTTTTTCACTCCTTTTTAAATATGCCTATTATTTTCTTCCACAGCCAGACGATAATTTTCCAGATTCCTTTTGCTAATAAAATAATCCATCGATACCAGCTTTTTAAAAAGTCCAGAATATTGAAAATAACATAAATCGCTGCCATTACCAATAGAATCATGAATATTAATTCTAATAATTTCATCTTCCATTCCTCCTTTTATTTAAATTGTATTTTCCACGAAAATGTTCTATTTCCGTATTTTACCCAGACATTTCTCTTGAGCTTTCCTTTTATCGAACAATTCACTGTATTTACTATCCCGGTATTGTTTCCAAATTTAACACATTGACAGCTATGGTTCCAGGTTATTTTGTTCGGGTTTAAATATACTTCTTTGCCTTTGATATCAAATCCCTTTACGGTTAACGTTAGCTCCTCTGCTGTCACTATGGTTTCGCCCGCTGTTATTTTTATTCCACCATTATAGTAAACTTGCAATTTGTTCAAATCCGTATCGCTCCCGAGAGATTCACTATTTTTAAGCTCGATATCCTCTTTGTTTTTTTTGTCCTTTTGCTTTTTTGTTATGCCTATTGTTAAAAATAAGGCTACTAATATAATAATTATTACGGCTGTCATATTTTTCACCTCCTTTCGTTTTATTTACCCATCATTTTCTCTTTGTGACCCATCTACGCTTTTCCCCTTTGGCTTGCTGGTATCTTTTTACCTTATTCCCCGGAGACCCCTCTTAAAATCAATTTAAATCGATATTCTCATCCAGGATGTATCTTTTAATTTATGATAATAAACTGATACGTAAGATATTTTGCCCTGCTTCTCTTTTGCTATTGGTAATCTGTAGGTTATTGAATTCGGTTCTTTTAGGATAATGTTTCCAACATAATTCTGGTATTTCCAGGTAATATCTTTTTCTATTAATGGTATCTCTTCTATCTGTTTTTCATCTGTATATCCCTTTACTGTAAATTTTATAATTTCCCCTGGAATCGCATTGTATGGATTTTCTCTGGAATAATCCGGGAATATATGTACAAAATTTGGTTCGATGCTGGTTTCTTTTTGTTTCCCCCGGTTGATAAAATATAATGTTATAAGTGGAATAATGATTGCCATTAATAATAAATATATCCATGTGGTATCCATATCTGTCCTCCTTTCTTTTAGGCCTCCCCTCCGTTTAGGCCTTTAGGCATAAAGTCCGCAAATAACTTTATTTTAACCATGCGGAGGTTCGGCCTTTTTATTAACAGTTTCCTTTTTTCCCGCCTGTTCTTGAACCTGATCCTCTTCCTGGAGCTCTTCCGCTTCCTCCACCTCGGCCATTCCGCGGTCCTTGACTTCCTTTTGGTGGTCCAGTGCCATCTTTTTTAGGCATTCTTATCATCTCCTTTCTTTATATATTTAATTGCTTCTTCTAATGTCTTAAAATAATGGTAAACCCAATCTTTAGATTTTAACCCAGTTCTTACCCACGCTTCAGAAGGATATGGGATAACCGTATCAACATGTATAAAATTATTATAGGGATATAGGCCAATTCTGTTAAACCCTATTTTTTTAGCTGTTTTAGCAAGGGTAATTATATCCATACCACTTACATATATATCTGCTGCCTTCCCTTTTAGATGAGGGCTATCGATGAATCCATTTATTTCTTTATTATATTTTTTACATCTTACCCCTTCTAAAACATGAATAGGTTTATTAAGTTTGTTTCTTAAGCTCTGCAATAAACGTATAAGCTCCGGGTCTATCGGTCCTTTTTTCCCACAACCGCATTTGCAGGCAAATTCTTTTTCCATAAAATTTTGGCTCAAATATTTATATATATTATTCTCCATGCCCTTGCTCCTCTTCTCCCTGGACAGTTTTATTAATACTTTTTTGAAAATCTCTTTTATCGTCTTTCCCTCGGTTATTAAAATAAAAGGCTACCATCGTTCCCCAGGCTGTAAATTCCAAACCCATGACTCCCAAAGTATTGGTTTCGATTTCCCTTCCTATTATTAAAATTATTATAAAAATAATTACCTGCACAAATATCAATATCGAGAATATGTTAATAATAGACCTTCGTAAGGTTAATTTATCCCAAGTGTCCATGATCCGGTCAAGTGATTTAATTAATTTTATTATTTTCTCTTCTATCATGCTGTTTCGCTTTCGCTTTTCCCTTCTCTCCTTCTGGTTACTTCTTTCCACATATAAACAAACATACCTAAAAGTAAAGTAGCAAATAATCCTAATAAGATATTCCACCTTTCCACTAATGTATCTACTTTATCCATAAATACAGCAATATCTTTTTCGTTTTTCTGTGTTCTTATTTCAAGTTTATTAGCCTTATCTGTATTAATAACATCCCTTCTTACCAAACCATCTATTTGCCCTTCTATGCCGACTATCCTATTTTCTAAAATATTAACTTTGTCTGTTATAAAATCAGTTTTAGTTTCTATCCTATTTACTATAGCCATTATATTTGCCATTCTTTCACATAACTGAACGAGCCGTTCCCTGTCGGTTAAGGGATTATCTTGTGCATACCCTATTCCGCTAAATATCAATACTGCTAAAATTATTAAAATTAATTTCTTCATATTTTAATTCATCTCCTTTCTATGATATTGGTTCTTCGTTTGTTATTTCCCTCCATATTGCGAATCCTTCTGTCGCATCCGTACATATCCAGGCATCCACATCATAAATCCAAAGGCTTCCCTTGCTGTATCCTTCTGTTTCGTCATCGGTTACCAATGGATATGTTTCCGCTGCAAAATTGTTTTTAACTACATTTGTGGCCAATATTCCTATGCTTCCGTTGGCTGGGTATAAATTATCCCCTAATTTTACCTGGCCTACAATCGTGGCAAGGTCTTCTACGATTTGCCTTAATTCGTTTATAATATTTAGTTCATCCATGTAATCTGCTGTGGTTACCCTACCGGAAGTTCCTTGTGTAAATTTATGATTTGCCATATTATACCTCCAATTCTAAATTAAATATTGATTCTGATCCTGATATAAAATTACTATCTATTTTCCTTATCTTTGCCAATATAGTAGTGGCCATTGGGCTCTCTCCTTCTCCATCCTCTTTGAACAATATTTCGCCTTCTCCATTCGCTTTAAAGGATGTTACCCCATCATCTATTAATATGCTGTCCTGTCTTTCGAATGGTATCGGGATATCATATTCTATTTCTACCTTTAATTTTATCGTTTGGAACTTATTTAAATAATCTACAATTACCGTTTGGCATGTTGCTCTGTCCTGTATGAGATGATTTGTTATCGTCCCGCTCCTTCTCCTTCCAGCTTTATCAATAAAACTCTGGTCTGATATCTTTTCGCAACCAATCTCTCTGATGATCGTTTTGTAATTATACTCTTCATAGGTCGGTATTATATCGTCCAGGTCTTCATCTTCTAATTCTTCCATTTCAAATTCTTCTTCCTCATCATCAATAATTTCTTCTTCCCATTCTACCTCTTCTTCTGTTTCCGGGTCGATATCAGTATGCTTTAATACCATATATGGCTCTTCATAATATTTCTTCCCGGGAACTAAATCCTTAATAAAAAAGGTTACCTTTTCTTCGTTTCCCCATTCTCCATCCATGAAAACATCTATCTCATTACATCCTGTAGTTCTTCCTAATCTTATTCCTACCCTGGTCGCTACCGATCCTTCTGGAATATCTCTTATAGTAACTGTCTTTTCTACTGATGTTGGAGAGATAACCGGTTCATCTTCCTCAAAGAGAAAATTCTGACTTGTGTTTACGGTTACGATATCATCATCTGCTCCGTATCCTATCCCTAAATCGTTTTTAGCTATTGCCTGAATTTTTAAGGTATCATTCGGTTTCAGATAAATCCCCAATTCTTCTCCTAACAATCCGCCTCCTAAAACATACGAATAAATTCCTAATTCAAAATCTCCTGGTGTTTGTGATTTTGGGAAAAATGCATCCCTGTAAAATATCCCGGCCCAATAATATCCGGTTATATAAATCCCTTCTGTATCATAAAGTGTATGTTCTTCAAGTTCTTCCGCTACCTTAAAACCGCTTAATATATTACAATAAAATTGAGCTCCCATTAAATCTCCGCTGTATTCTTTTATAATTCTAAATCCTAACCTCTCTACGATATTCGCTCCCTTGTCGGTTAACTCTCCATTCCCTTTGGCTTGCTGTGCTCCTACTTCGGTGCATTCACTCGTTGTAACTGTCGGTACGTTTTTCATCCATGAATCTGCTGTATATTTATCCTCTCCAATTTTAAAATATGCTCTAAACCACCAGATTGTAGTATGCTCATATTCTTCATCTCTTGAAAGACGATATAACCTATCTCCAAAAGCTACTTCATTCCCTTCGTATTCGTAGGCCCAATATTCACCTATATCCCAATATTCCTGATAAGCAGGTTTTGTCTTTATGACTTCTATTCCGGTGTCCTCTGGTGATGGCTCTTCATCTTGAATTATATATTCGAATCCTTTTTCAGTTATATTGCCTCCTTCTGTTATTTCTCCATATAATTTTATTGCTCCCTGTGTTGAGTCTGGCTCTGCTTTGATATTCTCTATTCCCATCATTGTATAAGTAACTATCAATTCAGGTCGGTATCCTTCTTCTGCTTCTTGAGTGAATATACTTATATAATCGGATGAAGGATTTGCAGTGGGTGCAGTAGAACTTATATCTTTGCTGCTTCTAAGGCTTAAACTTGTTATTTCTCCTTTAAGTATCATGTTTAAACCGTCTTCATTTAACTCTATTTCATTCCAATAATCTGACACCCAAGATGATGTATTAAGTGAACCACCGTCTCCTTCATAATTTTCTTCTCCCCAGTCATCAATAGAAAATCCAGTCCAATCAGGAAACTTTTGAATAACTAAGTCAAAGTTGACAGTTGGAGGATTACTAATATATCCACTATCATGCAATCTAAGAGTTGCACTTACAATTACAGCATTCGTAGGAATTTCGGATGTATCAAAAAATAAAAAACCTCTCCATATAAAATAAGAATGGTATGGTGGGTTTGGAGGAAAGGGGGTTCCATATACATGGCTCTGACCCACCGTCATATTATCATCTTCTGCTTCTCTCTCAATATCATTTCCAGCACGTGCCACTGAATATGTGCCATTGCTACTTTTTAATTCTCCATCCCAATTATTATATCCGTAAAAAGTTACTTCTATCGGTTCGGCCATTTATGATATCTCCTCTTCTGTCCTAAAATAATACCATGCAGAATATCTTTTATTCCCTTTGTTATCTTCCGCATAGGCCTGGAATTTATAATCAGTTCCTGGTGTAAGTCCGGTTATAATATGTTCATAATATCCGATACCCAGATCCCCGCCTGATTCATACCATGCGATATCTGCTTCTCCTTCTATCTTCCAAATAAATCCTCTCTTAATTATTAGGTTCCCGCCATCATCAGTTGTCGCTCCTTTTAGTTTCCCGCTGGTGCTGTCCAGCCCGCTGACAGAAGAATAGGCCATAACTGATAACCAATTTCTTTTCATTTCCCGGGTCTCTCCTTTTATTATGATCTGGTTATATAATTCATCCAGCCTCTCTTCTGTCTTTTTGATAATATACTCATGATCATTAATCCTCTTAACAGTTTCGCTTAATTCTGGTATTGGCTTAAAGCATGCTTCATGGTTTCCGTTAATATAAAATCGATATATAACCACCTCTGTCAGCATATTTATTGCTCTGATATAAGCCGTTCCGCTATCAAACCATACCCTGTCTATCTGTTTCCCGGTTGGAGTACATAATAATGGATTATTCAACCACAAAAATTTCTCTGATAAAGTTAATATCCCGGATTCTACTAAAAGGTCGGCCACCACATTTTCTACCGCTTGAGGAGTGAAATAATATAACAATAAACAGCCTACTCCGCTCTCTCTCGGTACGCTTGGTTTCAAGAATACAAATTCGTTAATATCCCAATCATAAGTCCACTCACTGTTGAGCCAGATCTCCTCAAATCCTGTACCATCTCCTGTCCTGTCCAGGAATGCTCGATATATTCCTTTGCAGTCTTCTTCCATTGTATAATGTTCCTGGTCTGCTACTATGTCATATTTCTTATTCTTTCCCCACCATAAATTCTTTAGGTAGATTTCTGAAAGGTATGCAATATAATCCCTTCCGGTTATATTACAGGTTTCCCCTGCTTCATCATATTGTGTTGTCGGCTTATCTACTATCCCATACAACCAGCTCCAATAATAATCTTCTGGTTCTATTTCGGTTTCTACTTCTTCTTTTACTTCCCATTCTATATATAATTTTGGCTGCTTATCAGCCTGCTCCGATGTGTATATAGATAGCATATCTATCCCAGTTGGAGCTACTCCATCAATATCTTTACTACTTCTTAATCCCAATTTTGTTTCTCCACCTTTATTAATTGCACTAACATCTAATTCAATATCGTTATAAACGCCTTCCGAAATATCGTCTGTACTGATACTTCCTAAATTACCGCTATATTTCGTCTTGTCATAATCTCCAGCGAATATCGGTTTTTCAAAACTGATAGTTTGAACAATAATATTAAAAGCTGTTTCAATATATGTATAGGGTGCTCCTGTGTCATGTATCTTTAATGTCGCTTTGGTTATTATAGCTCCTTCTGGGATATCCGAAGTATCGAAAAATAAGGCACTCCTATAAATGGCATAATCAGGCTCTCCGGGGTCTGGTATATAAAACTGTCCTATTGTGATAAAAGTGTCCAAATCCACTACTGCCAGCCCATTTGGGTTATCCCTTGCTGTGTCATAGACATCATTACCCTGGAATATACAACCATCTACGCTATCTCCATTAAAGTTTTCATCGAATTCTTCTATTTCTTCTTCTGTTGTGGTTACACCTGTTCTGATTCCCAGATATAATCTTATCTTCCTTCCCTCTTTAATATGACCATAACAGCTTGCTCCGGTGTCATGAAATGAATATCTGTCTTTGGTATTTAGGAGATTTATATTAAAAGATAAGGCACAAGTATTCTGGAATAGGTTGGTTATATTTGATTGTATAGAGAAATCCTTGACATCTTGTAATTCTACCCAGCTCCCCAGACCATCTTTGTCTACCTCAACCTTGCCCAATATTATATTCGCTTTATTTTCAAAATCACTAACAATTAAACCTTGCAGATCCTGCATGTTATACCTCTATTAAATTAAATTTTATATCATACGCCTGGGCTGTGCCTAATATTGGATTCTTTGGAATGGTTTCCGGTACGATCCTGACCGTATAATTATCCGTTCCTATGATTAAATTCAAATCATTTTCTTTGCTGTTCTCCACTTCGGCCATTAAATCAACCCAGATATCATTGGTTACAAAAGTTAATGAAACGGTAAAAATATATTTATCCTCTTTGGCATATTGTATTCTTTTCGCTCCGCTTGGTGTGGTATGTACCGTTCCATGCATCTGGTATCCGTAATCTACTTTTGCATATTCGAACGTGGTTTCGCTATCTGTTATTCCTAATTTTATATCCATATTTATCCCCTCTGCAGAACGATATTATTTGCTCGGCATTGACTGTAAAATTCATCAAATAACCATTTCCCGGCTTTCTTTATAGCATTCTCATCCAGTTTATTTGTGGTTATATTAAATGCTCCCTCATTTATATTTAGGTTAATCTGATTATTCCCTGGTGCTTCCCCTGGTTTCGATACCACTTCTCTATCTTTTAATAAGGCCAGGCCTTCTCCTCCGGGGATAACTGTCCTTACCATACCTCCGGAATGCATCGCTACTAATTTGATTCCTTCCTTTTTCTCCGCTGCACTCAATTGGTTCTGGCTTCTTAATGCAATAGTATTCCCTTCGGAATCTACAACCTTATATATTGTCGCTGCTGCTTTTGTGGCTGCTTTCGCTTTTACAGATGCCAATGCTCCCAATGTATTTATCTGTGCATTATAAGCTGCGGTCACGCTTGCTATTTCTGCTTTTTCTTCTGATGCACTTTTCCCTGCTTGTTTTGCTGATTCTATTAAAGCATCTCTCTTTTCTTTTAATTTTTTCACAATCTCATCTATTTCGAGATTGTACCATTCAGCTATTTCTTCCATAGCTTTTTTTTCTTCTTCTGCTGATAGCCCTGCTGCCTTAACATTCTCTTCAAGCTCTTTTCTTTTCTCTTTTAAAGCATCAACTATATTTATGGTTTTTAAGGCATATTCCCCTTCTGATAATGTTAGTTCATCTATTCTGTCTTTTACTGGCCCCATTGCATTGGAATAATCTTCAAATGCTTTCGCTGATTTCTCGGCCATTACCTTACTTTCTTCCCCTAATCTAATAACCCATTCCTCAAAAGTCTCAATAACTTGACCCCATTCATTCAACTTTCCTTTGGCTTCCTCTGCTCCTGTCGCTACTCCATCCAGGGATGTTGTCAGCCCATCTGTTTCTGTTGCCAGGTTTTTTGTCGTTGTGGTAGCTCCTTCTTCTGTTGTGGCCAGGTCATCTATTGCCCCCCCGGTTTTATCTGTTGAGTCTTTTAAATCATCAGTAGAATCAATTATCTCCTCTGTCTTCTCTTTGTATAAATGCAGCTTTTCCGCTACCCATTTTACCTTATCTCCTAACCAGGCAAACTTATCTACTATCCAATCAATTTTTCTGCTTATCCATTCGGTTATTTGTGACCAATTTTTCCAGAGCAATACAATCGCTGCGATAACTGCTGTTATACCTATAACCCACCAGGTCAGAGGATTTGCTAATATAGAGGCTGTAAAAGCCCAGACCTTTGTTGTTGCTGCTATAATTTGTGGTAAGAAATTTGATTTCATTATAGTTCCAATGATGGTCATGGCTGATCCCATCCCGGTTAGTAATGGTGCATAATTCGCTGCTCCGGCTATAAAGTCTCCCATTTTATATTTTAATTCATCGATAGCATGCTGTATTTTTTGCATCGGTGTATAAAGCTCATTATTTCTTTTGGCATTCTCTGCTATAATATCCGAGCTTTCCGCCACCTTCTGGCTGTAGGTATCCCACATTTCACTTGTTATCCCCAGGGTCTCTTTAAGTTTATTTATATCTCCATCTGCTGATGTTACTGCTGTCCTGAATTCCTGCATGGCTACTCTGGAAGTCATTCCAAATTCTTTTTGCATGATCCCTAATACTACCGCTGCTTCATTTACTCCCATCTTTAATTCTCTCATCTCCGGTGCTAATCTACCTACTGAATTAATAAAATCTCCAACATCCATTGTAGTATTTCTCTGTATGAATCCAAAGGCTGCCAGGGCTTTCCCTTCTTCTCCTGCTGCTATTCCTAATGCTTTTAAGGATACCCCGGCCTCTGCTAATACTGGAGCACTTTCTCCGGTTGCATCTCCAACCATATCCCAGAATTGGGCATATTTTTTAAGGCTATCTGCACTTTCTATCCCTAACCTCGTTCCTGTTTCCATAATAGCCAATACTTCTTTCAATGGGAATGTGACGTTTGAAGTGTCTATAACTAATTGCCTCATAGCTTTGCTATCTATATCCAAATAATCGGCAAGTCTCCTGGTAGTTTCTGTAAGTGGTGCACTTGACCTGGCCAGCATCTCTATCCCTGCTCCCAAAGCTACTGCTGCTACTCCGGCTACCTGCATGGTTTTTCCTGCACCTGCCCATTTCTCTTGTATGGTTTTCCCTGTGCTTTGAACCTTTGAATCTATTTTATCCATTACCGGGGATAGCTGGTCTACCCCTTTTACAACAACTTCCATTACGTTTGCCATTTATTTCTTCACCTTCTCTCTGGCTTGTTTCCGAGCCTCGGCATATTTATCGTTTCCGTAGTTTTCGCTGCTCCCCTGCTGTCGTCTATGGTATTCTTCATATCCCAATTCTATAAAGATTTTCTGGGTATTAGTCATATCCTGGTATCTATCTATAAAACGTATCCCTGCAATATGGTATGCTATAATGTTCTGTCCTTCTCCACTGTTAACGAAAAAACTGCAATGCCTTCAGCTCCTCCTCTTGTATCCCGCTTATTTTATATATTTCATCTGCTATTTTCTTAATGATCCCTGGAGGAGATAATTGCCTTAATTCCTCTTCTGTTAGTCCTTCTTCTACTATCCCATATTTACAGGCCAGAATATTCTTTTCAAAGTCTCCTTTTTGAAGTGTTTCTATATCAAAATTAAACTTAATAGATTGCTTTGTTTTATCTTTGTCTACTTCGCCTGCTTTATCAAATATAGGAGTGAATTCTGTTTTGGCTGATTTCACTGCCATCGCGCTTATTTCTGTCCACTCCCCTTCGGTTAAAGGCCTAATCTGGATTTCCCCTCCAAGCTCCTTTATATTAATTTTCTTAATAAAATCTTTTCCCTTAAGTATCCGGTCTTTTATTGAGATTATATTTTCCATGATCCTTCTCCTTTTATTCTTTAAGACATAATATCATCATCCATGTCGTCATTGTTATTTAATAATGTAGCCAATACTTCAGCTTCTATTTCGGTTACTGCATCGGCCAAGGTTATAGTATCTATTAATGCTATTCCACTGAAGGCTTGAACGATTTCTCCTCTTCCGGAAGGTGGAGTTTTTAAGTCGGTATAAGCTAATTTCGGGAAGTTAAATTCCAGGCTGCCATCCGTTCCCGCATCGATGGTTAGGATCATGGCTTCGGTTGTTACTCCATTTACACTAACGCCTCCGGCTGCTCCCCAGAATTTTGTATATTCAGTCCAATCTTCAAAAAATAAATTTCCCTTTATATCAACATTTCTTGCTCCTACCGGGATTCTGCATGGATGTCTTTGTCCGAATCCTTTCCCTAGTCCAGCATCTGCTCCGTTGGTTATGCTTATAGTTAGATTCTTTATCTTGCAGTTATAATCTATAGCATCACCTAAAGCAAGGGAAGCATCTATAAAGGATAAATTGTTCTCATTAAATAAAGTTAAACCCGAAATCTCTTTTAAGGTTACTCTGGTGTCCTTTGCTCCGATGTTATCCAGGGTAGCAAATATAAAGGAATCTTCTATGGCTATCTCCAGGCCATTCATCACACATCCTCTGAATACATGCTCAAATATATCCTTTCCCAGCCTTACGGTATACGAAGGTAGTACGGTATTTTCTTTAGGATAGATTTCGTGGGTATTGGTTCCCGCTCCTCCATCGGTATAAACATAATTTCCTAATGCCCACTTTAAAAAGTATCCTATTGAACGAATGTCAATAGCGTATACCACGTTCCCTGCCGGCACATAATACCCCGGTCTTATTATTTTCCTACCTCTGCTTAATCCTCCTTCAAAATGTAAGTTAGGATCGGATGGTGCATCCAGGGTGGCTGATGCTATATCAATATGGAATACTGCTTCCGGTGCAACCGCTGGATTAAAATTCTCTTCTTCACAAAAACCGCAATAACGGCGCGGTTCTGTCATTATAATCATCTCCTTTCATTTAATATTAATATTTTATTACCCTTTTTTGCGTTACAAATCCTACATGCTGGAATAACATTCTCTTTCGTATTATCCCCTCCTTTGCTTATTGGTATTGTATGGTCTCTTGTAGGTAAATTGTCCTCATCAAAATCAATCCCGCAATAAGCACACTTATAATTATACTCTTTTAAAATATTTAACCACTCTTGATAGGTTAAAGTATTTATTATATTATTTTCCATTGCACGCCTTCTTGAATGCATTCTTTGATTTTTTGCTTTACCATTTTCTGTTTTAGCCCATTCTCTCCTATATAATATTTCTTTTTCTTTATTGTCTTTATGATATTTTTTACTATATTCCTTAATTTGTTCTACATTTTTATCCCGCCATCTTTTATTACGTCTTTGGCTTCCTATTTTCCCTTTTTCTGTTTTTTGATATTTCTTGTTATATTCATTTTCATTTTCCCTATTTTCTTCATGATATTTTTTCTTACCAGCTAATATTTTCTCTCTATTATTCTTTTGATATTCTTTAACTTTTTCTATTTCTTCTATTCTATTGTTTTCATAATATTCTTTTCTATATCTTGATATTTTATCTTTATTATTTTTTCTCCATTGTTTCATATATTCTTTGATGTGCTCTTTATTGTCTAACCGCCATTTTCTCATATATAGTTTATGATATAATCTTTCCATACTATCACTCGCGAACCGTAAAAGTAACGGTCAAAGTATAAACCGCACTATAATAATTTCCGTTTTGGAAGTATGGATTATTTCCATCAAATCTTTTGCTCTTTATATCTTGAAAAAATGTACCATGCCCGAATCCCAGGGTCCTATCAGCCAGCAATATATTTTTTGCCCTGGCTGTCAAATTATTTGCTTCTTTGTATCCGGCTTTCCCTTCTATTGCATTATAGACTACTCCAATGATAACGATATCCATATCCCAACTTTCCCATATGGTAGTTTTGGTAGTCGGGTTTATTATGGTTTCCCCTTCCATTACCCATATAGCTGGTGCTTCGGGTTTCTGGCTGGTTTTCATTCCAATGACTAATGCTTTAACATCATCCAATTTCCCTCCATCCTGTATGGCTCCGGATAATTTCTCTTCTATTTTATCCATGATATCGTCTATCGCATCTTCCAATGTTTTTAATTCCATTTTACCCTCCTGTTTCTCTTAAGGCTGTCCTTATAAATTCATCTATCCTATTTTCCCCTCTTTTCATTGCTCTTTCATGAAATGGGTTTGGCTTCTGGCCTTTTACGCTCTTGACAAATATCTCCATTCCTTTCCACATGAAATGAAGGCATCGCTTAGTAGTCGGTGTTATCTTTATCCCTCTCGGCCCATATATCCCGGTTCCGTAGGCTACGTGTGGAGCATATTCTACCCCGCTGACAAGTTTATACCAAAAATTGCTTAATTTTTCCATTTGCCAGCTTCCTCTTAACCTTCCATGGTCTATCGGTGGCTCTTCTCTTAAACCTGCCCACACTTCTGTTACCAGGTAAAAGAAGGCCTGCTTACTGGCTGCCTTTGGTATCTCCATTATCTTTTTTACTTGCTCCGGGTCGATATATATTTTAAGGCTCATTAATCTATCTCACTTATTGGGATATCTCTCTGGTCGTCTACCATGCCAACCACTCTATTAAATGAAAACTCCGGCTTTTTGTAATATAAACTTAATTCTTTTTTTAACGAATCGGTTAAAATTTTATCTTCTACCATTTTTGTATTCCAGTCGTCTATCCTTATCACCGGGGATTCCCTATTCATGTATGCTAATTTTACCATATTTGTACAGGCTCTCATAGCTATATTATGTATTCCTTCCGGGATCACTAATTTCTCTATATCCGCTACCCAGAAATACCCTCCTACTTCATCTACTAATTTCAGGCCTATACTTTTAATGCTCGCGTAGGCTGCTTTGCTCCCCAGGTAAAATTTACATAGTTTCCATTCGTTATCATACATCTCCGGGAAGTCTATTGTCTTCACGATCGTACCACAATTGATTGCACTCGATAATAAAAGCTGGATTGCTCCTTTTTCGCAGTCTACATAAGGCTTTACTTTTATCATTATTATTTTTGCATCGCTCAAGTCCTGGTAATCTGTTTCAATTGCCTTGCTGGCTATTACTGTATTCGCTCCTACGGTTGACGATATCTCTATCCGGTTAACCGCTATCCGTTCTTCCCCTTTTGGTAATTCATAGGGATCGGTTTCCAATGCTATGGTCACTCCGGCTACTGTCTGCTCATTCCATTCCTCTACTCCCTGGTCCACTATTCTCTTTTCTCCAAAGGTCAAATCGTTTAGAAGATTCCTTCCCCTATCCCTATTAATTAGGCTTGCTACTTGTTTCAGCCAGTCTTCTATCATGGTATCCATTTCGGTTTCCCCAGACAATCCTAATTTAGCATAAGTGATTCCGCTATATCTTTTAACATCTGCTACGGTAGAATAATATTGGTTTGCCATCGTATCATCTCCTTATTTTTTCCCTTTTAATTTATATTTCTCTTCCGGATGTGCCATAGTAATATGTGTTATAAGACCATGCCTTTTATCAAATTCCCTATCACATATCGGGCATATATAACGGCATTCGGTTATCTCCAGATCCTTGCAGGCTTTTATTTCTTTAAATGTTCTATCTCTTATATTGTATTCTCTTCCTTCTTCCGGTGGGAACACACATTTATTCCGGTTGATTCTTTCCCCTTTATGATTAAAAACCTTTATTCTATATTTTAAATTTAACATCTTATCCTCCTGATCCTATTCTATCATCTCAATAACCAAGCTGACATGAGATTTTATTTCTCTCCAGGTTCGCATATTAACAGACAGCTCTCCTGACGTTTCCCCGGCTGGGAATATGTACCCGCCTCTGTATATTTGCTGTGCTGCCTTGTTTCGTACTTTTATTTTATTGGGATATTTTGCATTGTCCTTTTTTATTTTTATTTCTTCAGTAATCTTGAATGGATTTTCTCCAACTTGATATATTTTTCTCTTTGGATTTTCTGCTTCTTTTAGGGCTACACCAATTATGTATTCGAGCTTATCTCTTTCCTTCTCCAGAACATTATCATATCTCATTTTTTTAGTTATTTTTATTTTCTTTAATCTTTCTGGGATTGCCTTCAAAGTTTCTTGCTCTAAATCATCAATAACTATTCCCCATTTATCTCGATATATTTCTATTCCATTTCCACCTTGGTATCCTATGGTCGGTATCCCTGCTGCCAGATAATCATATATTTTATTTGCTCTGCATAATTGAGAATAATCAAAAGCTTTTTCTGGAGTTCCTATTTTATTATATGAATGAAGTCCAGCAGTATATTGACTCATTTCCTGATAAATAACCCCTCCATTAATCCATTCGTGAACTACGCATCCAATATCCCTATATGCCCTAAAATTTTTGGGGTTAGATGTCTTGCAAGGGTAAATATGGACTTTCCATCCAGCTCCAATAAATTTCTTAAAAATATCATAATAAGCTCGGTAATAATAAACATTCCCCATTCTACCTTTGCTCGTTGGGGGAACTAATCCACCAGCATAAACTAAACTTAATCCTTCTGATTTCTCTCTGGGAATAAAACCAATATCTTTTTTTAAAGGTTTATTGGGAATAACAATATATTTTGGTATATGCCATTTATATTTCTTTTTTAAACCTTCATAATAATCAGCATGGTCTTGAGAAGTAAATATTACCGCTACAGCATTTTCTATCAATTCTTTATCATGTTTATAAAACTTTTCATTAAGCCCAAAACGAAGGCTCACTACATCATGCTCTAATAATAAATAAGGTATCCCTCTCTTCAGAAATTCTTTATACGAAGAGTAAAAATCTCCTTTACATATTCCTAAATCAATATCCCCTTCGATTTTACCTCTGGTAATATTAATATTGAATTCTTTTTCTAAATAAGTAGGAAATTTGTAACTACTCCCATCAACCCAAATATTCAGAAGGAATACCATTCTTTTATCTTTAAATGGATTCTTTTTCATAAGCTAACTCCTTTTCTGCTTTATCCCATAATTCTCCTAAATAGTTATCCCAAAATTCATTGTATATAACATCAATGCCAGGATGCGGAGTTATTTCTCCTAAATATACGCCATCTGGGGTATCGTATAAATCAATTCTTACAAAGGGAAAGTTAATAGCTTTTGATATTTTTCTGGCAATTTCCAGAAGTTCTGTCCCATGTATTGGATTAGGTAATTTATTGTTTATTAAGTAAATAATTATTTTATCGCAAATAAGGTCTATGGTTTCAAAATGGTTAGTCCAATATTTTGTATGTTTTACTTTGTTCTCTCTTTCGTATTGCCTTATTACTCCAATCTCGCCATTGAATGTAAATATTTTCCAATCGTAGGGTAAAGGATTACTCAATAATTTCTCTATCCATAAACTCTCGCTATGCTTTTGATTTCCTTTAAAAAATAATATTATTTCTTCTTTAGTTATATAAGCATTTCGAAGAATATCCTTATATCCTTTCCCATCAAAAATTAAAGGTAATACTCCATTACAAGAGCAACCTTGTTGTGGTTTAATTACAAATTCATTCGGTAATGTTTCCCAAATTACATCTTCTATTTTATTAAAAATACCAATAATTTCAGGATGCTTTACCCCAAGCTTATCAGCTAATTTATATCCCTTTAATTTATATCCAATTAGGTCTACTGGATGCCCACTCTCTCTATATTTTTCTATAGATTCTTTTATTCTTTCGTTATATCCAATCATCTTATCTTTCTCTTTTGCAAAGAAAATAAATTTGTCCTTTTGCTTTTTCACCCTTGAACTTTGGGAAGGGATATTCCTTTATTTCTAATTGTTCAAGTTCTGCTATTTCCAGTAATTTCTTTAAGCTATCTTGACTAAAATAATTACAATGAGTTAAGGGCTCTCTCACATATTTCCATTCATGAGAGTGCCCGTTGGGAACTGCTATTAACATTACTCCTGTTTTTCTTTTTAGATATTTTTTTAGAACTGTAATAAATTCTAATGGTTTATTCATGTGTTCTAAAACGTCTATTAAGAAAATAATATCATATTCCCTCCCTTCGCAAGATTCAAGATTTTTACCTATATACTTTATTTTTTTATATAAGCAATAATCGGTTACCTCTACTATCTCACAATTATATTTATTCCTTAAATTGATACACATCCTCCCATCTGCACCACCAAAATCAAGTAATGTTTTAGCCTGGGTATCTACATATTTTCCAAGGTTTTCTCTTATTCTTTTTTCTTTCATTTCGTCAACCCAAGAAAGAGGGCTATCTGTCACATCAGTATGAGGTAAGTCTACTCCCATGCCCTCAGCAATCCAGTAATATTTAATTAATACTTCTTCGTTGGTAAATCTGGGATTAGAATAAATAAAACTACAATCATTACATCTGCATATGCTATATTTCAAGATTTTCTTCCTATCGCATTTTGCTATTTTGTCAAAAGCAATTCTTAATCTTTTATCTATGTAAGGATTCCTTATTTTTTCAGGATATCGATATTCAATTTCTCTTATGATTGTTATATTCCTTGATTTGCATATTGGGCAATATTTTATATCAATCATTTTTCTACTACCTCTCTTATCTTTAGGAATAATTTATTTAATATCTCTGCTGTTTTTAATAATGCCATTTCGCTGTTTCCTTCCCGGCCTGTATATATTAAAAATTCAGTATCTTTTGGTAGGCATTTACCGTCTGCTCCTCTGTATCCTTTGTCGTTTGCTTTTAGATGTCTTTGGTTTATGTTCTGATCTGCTTTAAATATTCTATATATATTCTCATAATCAGCACCTATATTTTTTGATAAATCGTATAACTCTTCTGCAAATACTACCTTTGTTAAGGCCAGGCTATTTAAGGCTACTTTTGCCAGCTCGGCTTCTATCGGCTTTACCTGGATATCGGTGGTAAATATTCGGTGGCTAAATAAACTTTTTAATAATTGATAGGTTTTTTCACTTTCCGTTCCTATCACTATTTTGTCCGGAGATATTTTATCACTTTCTGTATCCCATTCTCTTAAAAATTCCGGCATGAATGTAAATTCTCTTTTATGTCTTTTTATCATCTGGTCTGTCGTTCCGGGGATCACTGTGGTTCTTATAACAAATAAACATTTTTTATTTTTTGCTACTAATTCATCGATTAAAATTGTTAGGTTATTCATGTTTTTGTTTTTTTCGTTAATGCAAATAAAGATTATATCGCTTTGGCTTATGTCCTCTTCGTAGCCTTTGTCCGGGTCAGATATCCTAATAAAATGCTCTTCCTTTAATAATTTCCTTGTGGCCTGTCCTACTACTCCATATCCCACGATCCCTATATTTAGCATAGTGCTCCTCTCTTAAAGTTAGAGGCACTATATATTACTACATAATGCCTCCGCTTTTATACTATTTTATTTATTTATTATTTATTTTTAGGATACCGGGTTGCTCTTGTCTATGTATGCTACAATTACAGCATTCTCGTCTTCGTATCCCGCATCTACTTCCAGGGTCAAGATAAAGTCGGTTTGTCTTTTTTTTGCTTCTCTTTCTCTTTCGATGGTTACCTTGTGGAATACTCCCCAGACATGATTGTTCGGGTATCCGAGCATGGCCACGTCTCCACAGCCTCCTACTAATTCTGCTTTGGCTCGCTCTATCATCGGTACTCTCTCGATTGGAATCCCTTTGTAGGCCAGTTTCTGGTTTGTGGTATATACGCTATCTCCAAGAGAAGTTCCTCTGGCTTTTAATAAATCCCGATAGGCATTCTCTACCTCCCAATTTACCCAATATCTCCATGCTCCTACATCGGTTAGGTATTCTTTAGGCATTCCACCTAACATCGCATTGAACATATTTTCCGGGTAGGTGGCTGCAGCAGGGTCGAAATCCTCTGTACTTCCTCCGTAGACTGCGTTCGCTGCTTGTTTTATCCATCCGTTGGATTTGCTTAAGACGTGATCCTGTGCGTAGCTAAAATCGGTATCTGCAAATAATGCAAATTCCTCCATATCTCTTCCTACTGCTTCTCCTAATAAATCTATTAAGGTTTCCTCGAAGTTTTCCTTTTCGATATTTCTCCTTAAGGCTTTATCCTGGATACTAACAATAGCCTGGAATTCATGAACGGTTAATTTATTTATTGCTGTGGTTGGTTTCGCGTAGTCGCTCTCTGCTAATGTTCTATGATCCCCTGATGCATCGTCTCCAGAATCCAATACCCTCCCGGTGAAGGATATTCTGTCTATGTGGGCTATTTGTGCATCCATTGGCATATATCTGGCTTCCGGGAGTATAACGGTTTTCTCCTGCATTTTTCTGATAAATCTGGTTAGCTTGGTTGGTTGCAGTACCGCTTCCCCTAAAGCATCGATATCCACTATCCCGCCTTTTAAGGCTCTATCAATTAATTTCAGCATTTCTCCTTGGCTCAATGACATTTGTATCATCTCCTTTCGTTTTTTTTGATTTGTTTTTTTTATTCTTTCTTTTTAATTGCTCTTCCCATGCTGTCTCTGTCAAGTCCTTTCAGGTGATCCTTGACGGTATATTTTTTGGGAGGCTCTTCATCTTCTTGCCCTTTTTCCGCTTTGGATAGGCCTTTTCTGGCCTTCTGGAGTTTATCCAAAGTTTCTTTTAAGGTTAAATTTTCCGCTTTTAATGCATCCTTTTCCTCATCCTCTTCTTCTTCTGTTTCCTCTTCTTCTTTTTCCTCGGGTGTTTCCTCTTCTTTTTCCTCTTCTTCTTTTTTTGCTTTCCCGGCTTCTTTTTCTTCTTCCTTCTCTTCTTTAGGAAGCAATGCTTTCAGGCCTTCGTTTATTGGTTTTAATTTCTCATCCAGCCTCTCGTCCACTAATTTAATAACGTCTTTTTCTTCCATCTCCAATTCATCTCCTTTCATTTTTTTATCTTTCAAATAATCAGGCTTTCTCTCTTTGTCTGCTTTTTCGATTAATGCCTGTAATGCTGCTAATGCACTTTTTAATTTAGCGAATGTATCATCTGATATGCTCCTCCCGGCTTTACTTGCTTCCTTGGTTACCTTTGTGATGTTGTCTATCATCTGCTCCAGGTCATCTTTCTTAAAATGTTTCATAATTTTATCCCATATGCTCTCCTCTTGTTTCTCTTCCTGGTCTGCTTTTTTCTTTATGGCAAAGAATTTCGCTTTCGGTACGCATGGTTCATCTACCAAACTAACAAAAGGCACGAGCCAATCCTTCCCTAAATCCCGAATCAATACTCTTTTCATGGCTGCGTTAAGTGCCTTGTCTACTCTTTCCCCTTTGGATACGTCATTCATGATGGTTTTCAATACATTGCTCTGTATTCCCATTACGCTAAACCCGGTTAGTTCTCCACTCTCTACCTTTTTCCAGGCTGTGTCGTTTACCACTTTCGCTGCTAATACCCACGTTCCCTTTGGCAGGAGCATTTTTTCTCCAAAGGCTTCCACTTCCCAGGCCATCGGTAATATAAAAGTCTCTACTGGTTTCGCTACGTTATTCAGGCCATGCATATAATCTATATTCCCGTATTCCTCCATCCACTTGTGGGCTACCTTTTCTATCTCCTCCGCTGTTAGGATCTTCTCTCCTATATCTTCATCGAGGTCCGGTTCTCCTGGTACTAATACTGCAGCATAGACTATCCGTTGTTTTTCTACCTTTTTGAATATTGGTCCAGTTAGTTCCGTTCCCTGTTTCTTCTCTTCCCCTGGCCATTTCTTATTGACATTATAATATAAGTATACTTTTAAGGCTTCGTTCATACCCTTTTCGGTGATATTTGCTTTAGCTTCATCAAGCAGGCTTTTTAATATGTAGGCTACTTCCACTTCTTTCGGATCTCCGGATTTAATTTTACCATCGATTATGGCATACTCAATTTCGTAGTTTTTACCGGTATTGTATTCTGTTAATATTACTGCATCTGGGAATGTATAAATTATATAGGATTCTTTAAAGTCTTTTTCGAAGTGTATTCTTAATTGCTCCCTTTTTTCTTCATATGATCCCTCTGCTCCTCTGGCCTTTTTCGCTGGCATATTCTCAACTCCTTTCATTCTTTATTTTAACTATTCCCCAACAAAAAAGCAGAGCATCTTTCCGAGTAATTCTGGCTCTCGAAGGTGCTCTGCTGTCATCAGGAGTTATTAAGGAATGTTAATTGAATATTTTACTTTAATACTATTTTACCAATTTTATTATTATCTGTCAAGGGTCGTTCAGGCATTTCCCATAAAGTCTTGTGTTTCTTCCTTCCGCAAACTATCTCTATGTATTGCTCATCAATGACTTTAAACAATAAATCCCCGCATTCTTTGCATCTTATTTCTCTTACTTTTCTCATGATCCCTCCTCTATGTTATTCTAATTAAATCACTTTCATAAAAATAATCCATTGCCGGAGCTATAAATCCTTCTGGCATAAGATAAGGGATTAGCGTACAACGACAGTTATGTGTTATAATGTTATTAGAAACATAAAAATTGTCTTTTGTTTGGAGGTTGTACACATGTCCATTAAAATTACTTCTTCTGGTATTAATAATATTATCCATCTTTATAGGAACGGATATTCTATTAAGGCCATCGCTAAAAATTATGGTGTTACTCATAAGGTTATTAGAAAGAGACTTGTTGATAACAATATCTTTATTAATTCCAAATTTCTTAATATTGATTTGCCTTCTGATAAGATTACAAATCTTTACCAAGAAGGTGAATCTGTTAAGTCCCTTGCTTCCAAGTTTAATGTTTCCAGAAATGTTATTTACCGCTACCTTACTGAATCTAATATTTCGGGTAGGAGCAGGTCTCAAGCTATGTATATTAGAATGGCCAAGACCTCCAAAGCTGAACGGCAAAGACTTACTGCAAAAGCTCACGATGCTGTCAGAGGTCGCAAGATTGGCATGGATGAGAAAATTAAAATGGCTATTAAAAGAAAAAAGACCGGACAATATATTGGAGCTGGAGAAAATAAACTTTTTAAAAAATTGACTAATAGAAATATTAAGGTTATCTCTCAACATAATATCTTTGGTTATAATATCGACCTCTTTACTCCCCCTTCCATCTGTATGGAAATCGTCTTTAGTGTTAATAACCCTTTTTACAGGACTCAATTTAGAACTCGATGCATATATCTCCTCAATGCTGGTTTTAACATAATTATTATTTGGGGTTCTAATAGGAAATTCAACGTTTCCAAATGTGCTAATTACCTTATCCCCATTATTAATATTGCCAAGAGGAATCCAACCTTTAGAAGTCAATATTGGGTGATTAGGAGTTCCGGACAATTCGTTGCCAGAGGAGGTTTTGATGGTAATAATTTTACCTTTATAGAACCTTCTGTAAACCCTTTTTGTTTCAGTAGCGTCTATTAGGGTATCACCAATAAAACAATTTATCCATTCCGCTATTGGGCCTGTCCTATCACCTGGTCTGGTCAGGCCATTACTAAACTTTCCTCCTACTCTGGATATCTGGCCATCCAAATAAACATGATCTGCTATGTCTTCCGGGTCTGTACCTCGTACTCTTTCATCTCCGGCTGTTCTCCACATATCGTATTGGATTCCAAGCTCGAGCATGGTAGCTTCCGCTCCTCTGTTTTGAGCTCCATTAATTTCTGTTCTGGCCACTCTCTCTAATTCGTAACCTTGCATATTATCGAATACGCTATTTAATCCCCCGGCTGCTTTGTCTATTCCATAACCGGCCTCGTAACTCCCTTTTAGATTATCCATGACATTTCCAGTCATCCTGTCTATTGTCTGCTCCGAAGCTATGAAGGTTTGCTTCCTTAAAAGTTCGGATATTGCTTCACTAAATTCATCAAAGTCCAAACCTGTAGGTATTGCAGGAATCGTTATTTTAGGCTTTTTTGGTTTCTTAACCTTTAAACTGCCATTCAAAATAAACTTCATATTATCCTGAATACTCTTGCCAAGCCCTTGTTTTTTAAGTTCATTAACAGTCCTGGTCATGCCTACTCTGATTGCTTCCTGGGTGTTTTCCATTACGATATTATTATATTCCTCTTTGGCTTCCGCTAATGGTGCAAGTAAGGCTTTTAATTCTATGTCCGAGGATGGTATCCGGTCCAGCTTTTTTAATTTCTCCAGGATCTCTTTATTTTTTTGTCTTATTAGTGCTCTTAACTTCTGATATAGTTTATTTTCTTCCTTTATCAAGTTCCCTGGAATCTTTTTCCATGTCCGTAATTGCTTTTGTATACCTTCTATCTCTATCAGAAGTTTTATCGCTAGATTTATTGACATAATCAATTAACCCCTCTATTAATTTACTTTTTAGACCTTGTAATACATTAGTTATTTCGCTTTCCGGTATAAAGTTTCCGGCATCGATTGCCTGACCACTTATATAATGTAAGTCCATCGCTGGGTTGTCTTCACATTTCTCTACTCCGAAATGATCCCCTAAATATTCTATGGCTTCGTTTGGTGTCATAACTGCACAACCAATTAATTTTACTACCCTATCTATCTCTTTATCAATATCTTCCAGGTCAATGGAATTAAGCTCCCATTTCCAATCGGTTATTCCTAAAGTCGGTAGGATCTCATGGTTCATGATATGGTTATAAACTTCCTGTCTTGGTTTTATTACGCTGGTGTAATATATAACGGTTGATTCTGCTCCCAGGTTGCCTGCTAACGTTCCGGTCTCATATATTCCCATTCTGTATGGTGGTATAGCATGTGCGGTTATAACTTCGTTTCGGTTGTCTACTCTGTAAAGTCTGAATGAGGCTTCTTTTATGTCGGTTGAAAGTGGCTCCACTTTTACCTCTATTTCTCCTCCCATTGATGATGCTGTTTTTGGTATAGTTAATATCATAACTGATTGCGGATTCTTTATAACCTCTTTAAATTTATCCTCTATATTTTTGGTGAGTTCTGTTTTACCTGTTTCAGGGTCGATTTCTCCAGGGTCAAAGTCTCCACATATTGAAACCATATAAGCCGGTACTCCGTAATTATTAAAGAAGGCTATGTTATAATCCCTTCTTGATATATCTCCGGTTATTGCTCCAATCGCTGGTGTGATATCCGGGATTCCGTAGAAGCAGCTTCTAGGAGTATAATTAACATTCCATATTATTTCATTCCCTCTGGTATTTCTATCCAGAGATTTCCCTTCTTCTTCTTTGCCATTATTCATTCTAATATCTTTTTTATAATCAAATAAACGAAACCACTTTGAAGAATTATCCCTATTCTGGCAGAATTTATTTCCCTCTTTGTGTATCCTTACAGTGTGTGCCGGAATATGTCTCATTTGATTAACTGGCCCATCAAAGGCATTCTCTTCTCTGGCTATTTCCATTGAAAAATAACCTACAAGTTCTTTATCAAGTTGTGTCTTTTTTATGGTCTCCTCCAGTCCTTCTTCCTGGCCTTTGATAAATTCCTCTATCGCTTCTTTCTGCTCATCGCTTGGTTTATCTACTAAAGGCACCAGCTTCCAACCGTTCCCGGCCACGTCCTCTGATTTTGTTCTACATGCCCTCATATGATAAGTATTGATTTCTAATAATTTCGCCATTGTCAAAGGTGCGTATAATGGCTTTACTAATGATCCTTCTGTATAATCTGCATCTGCGAATACATCTTTTCCTAATTGCTTACTTTCCGCTGTCTGGTATCCTTCCAATACATCTGTTCTTATTACCTTTGCTTTATTGGTTACTACGCAATAAGGCACCCATTTGTTAGGGATTTTTTCTATTTTCTTTTTAGTCTTTGTCATATCTTACCTCCTCTCTTATTTAGAATAATGTTTCCGGGATCTTGTTTATTCTCTTTTCTGCCATATCAATATATTCCTGCTTTAACTCTATCCCTAAATATTTTCTTTTTAATTCCTTGCAAGCCGCTGCGGTTGTCCCTATCCCCATATATGGGTCTAAAACAATATCGTTCTCATCTGTTGTAGAAAGGATACAATTCTTTGGCAATTCTATCGGGAAGGGTGCAGGGTGGTCTTTGTTAGCCCTAACGGGTAAATCCCATATATCTTTAGTGTAATATAAGTTGTTCCTTTTAAACTTTGGCTGTATATTTGTTTTAGTTATCCAGAATATATATTCTGTAATAGGCAAAAATCTTATCGGTGCTAATTGTGGAGTAGATTTTCTATTCCATATTATTATCTGCCTTAAATTGAATTGGAATATATATGTAGGGAATATGGCTTTATGATTTGATACTTGTAATTTATGATTATAGAATATACTCCCATCTTTTTTAATAATCCTAACTAATTCTGTTAATACTTCTGTCTGTTGATTTATATATTCTTCTGGTTTTAAATTATCTTTAAAATCACCATATTCTATATTTCTTTGTTGCCAACTATCTGATTTTGAAGGCGTATGCTTACCATAAAACCCCTTATTATAAGGTGGAGAAGTCACCACTAAATTAACTGACTCATCTGGTAAGGTCTTTAATATGGCTAAACTATCACCTTGAATTATTTGGTTATATTCCATTTCATTCCTTCCCTCTCTTATTTTATATATCCTATCCATGCTCTCTTCTTATCTACGATCTTTCCCTCGGTGTTTCTTCTCTCGTAATACTTCAGTCCTTCCGGATAATGCTTATAACCATAAAGCATGATATTGTTAGTCATTGGATTGTATGCTTCCCGGTAGGTTTTATTGGTGAATTCATAATAATTCATTTGCATTGAATTTTCAAATATACATACCGCATGCTCGCTGTAGGTTCTCTTCCCGGCTTTCATGAAGTATCCTCCGTAAATAACAAACCAGGGATTTTCTATCCCCAACCATCGATGAAGTATTTCTTGAATCATAATTGCCATGTCTTCACAGTCGTAGGTTTTTAGGTGGTAGGTTTTATATGCTGGCTGCCAATTGTCTTTAATATCGCTTACGTATTTAAAAGGCTTTATAAATTCTATTAAGTCTCCTATGTTTTTAATCCCTGCTGTCGCTTTAATATATTCCTGTTCTTGTTTTTGCTCCTCTTCCGTTTTTACCTTTTTCGGCCATTTATCTTTAAAAAAACACATTTATCTCAACCCCTTTATATATATTATAATATCATTCATACATTCTGTATTAAATAAAGTTCCGTTCTCCGGGAAGAATGCATACTGTCGCCAACGTGGATACCATTTTATAATACCGAGACGATAAAATGCTGGATGTTCTTTAGACATTACTGCGATAACCTTTGTTTTTGGTTTTGGTGCTAATTCCTTGAATACTAAATACTTACTCATCCTTTTACTCCTTCCCTTTATTTTAATCCTGACCCGCCTCTCGGTGGATTTGTTTCATCTAATTCCCCGGTCTCCGGTTGGTATCCTTTTAATACAATATTCCCTCCCCTTGGTTTCCCTATTGCTGCTCCTTTTTCTATGTGGTCCATCCGCTCCGGTTTTATGTATCTCTCTATTTCTATGTCGATATTTACAGGAATCCTTATATTGGATAATTTCGGGAATCCATTATCAACTTCTGTAAATACTTTTTGTTTCTCTTCTAATTCTTGTATCATTCCCTCAAGCTGTTCTATATCCCTTTTCCTTCTCAAATATTCCTCGGTATCCCTTATCCATAATTGATTATGAAAAGAATATTTAAGATCTCTCAATATACTTTTTAAAGTTTTTAATTCCATCTTATTTCCCTCCACATTTGATTTATTATCTCTCTTCCGATCTTATCTGGTGATGGTCTCTTTTGTATCTGTCCGCTCGTATTCGCTGTCAATAAATTCTTCTCCTCTTCCCTCTGCTGTACCTTCTCTTTAGTAAATTCTTTGAATAATATATTCTCTAACATTTATTTCACCTTCCTATATATTGTAGCTACAGCTTTTAATTCATCTTGTCTTATCTCTGGCCAGTCATCCGGGTATTTAGAATAATCGATAGGCATGATTCATCTCCTTCATATTAGTTTAGGATCTCTTAATTTTATTAATCTCATTAAATCGATATTCTCGTAGTCTATCTCAATAAAGCTCTCGAAATAAAACATTCCGCTAAATGGCCTTATGGTTACTATTCCGTAATCGATAGCTACTTTCGAGATGTATTGTGCCTGTATTCTTTCGTGTAGGGTCTTTATTAAATGCCTAAATTCTTTTAATGTCATATCCCTTTTGTAATGGTTACATCGCCTGCATGATGGCATAAGGTTTATAAATTCACTGTTTCCTCCGTAAGTCTTCGGGTACATATGGTCTATTTGCATATCTTTATATTCCAATTCCTTCCCGCAATAGGCACAATGTTTATTATATTTTAACCATACCTCGTGTCTTAATCTCTTCCTTTTATTCATTTTATTCATTCCCCCTCCTCTTGAGATGTATCATTGTCTTTGTTGGTTTAAGCTTCTCCCCTTTTTTCCGGTTAATCCCCATTTCCTTACATATAGTATTATAACAGCAATCATAAAAAAAAGATAATCCTTGAAGTGGTCCATAATCTCTGGTTATCTTTTCTATGATATCTTCTTTCCCATATCCTTCCACTATTAACTTTTTAATCTGCTCCTCTACTTTTCTCGATAAAAACATTTTATTCCTCCTATCGATTCACGTATATCTTTGTTTTTTGTGCTACGGTAATGTCCGGCATGCAGGTCACGCAGTCTACCATGTCGTCATGCTCCCCTTCGTTAAACATGGTTAGTTCATCTTCAAAGTCGCTTAATATCGGTATCCCTTGAAAATGGAATACTTTATAATTCTCATATTTTGTCTGCATAGGTATGCTTCTGGTCACCTTATCCAGATGAGGGTATATTGCTCTGGCAAATACATTAGTCCTCTTGTCTACCTGCTGCTGTAGCATTACCTGGTATTGAGTGGATTCTATCCCGATCCTCAAGGCCTTCCATCTTAAGAAATTATTTATTAAGAATGCCTCTTGTTCTCCATATGATAGTCTGGCCCGGTATACATCAAATATATAAAAGTTCCCTTCCTTATCTATTCCAAAAGTTAATATCGCAAAGAAATCCGCTGTCTGTTTCTTACTTACTGCCAGGTCCGCTGTCTGGAACATCTGCAGGTCCGTTATATTAAATCTTCTTCCGGTACTGGTCACATAATCCCCTGTCGGTGTAAGCTGGAAGTATTGAAAATATTCCCTTTTAAAGATTTTCCCTGCTGCCATAAGTTCTGTATCATTCTGGTATTGTGCATCGAATCTCATTGAGCCTACTTCTGGTTTTGACTTTATTGCTATCAATTCATCAAAGGTTTTCATCTCCGGCCATAAGGTTGTTTTCTTATCATAGTCTATGATCGCTTTGTGGCTGTTCTCATTCGTCTTAAACCCTGCATTTAATTGCTTACTATATAAATCCTGTGGATGATAACGAGTTCCGTTCCAGTGGATTTCTCCTCCCTTCTTTAACATAGGCCTTAAAACGTTTCCTATCCAATCTAATAATTTTTCTCTCTGTAGGTGGGTTCTACTATTTTCTAAGTCTACTACATCATCTACAATAATCTTTTTAAAATGCAACCCAGTTAAACCGCCTCCGTAACTTAAGGCTGTTACGCTTGCTTCCATTCTGGCATATTCTGTCATGCCTATTATGGTCAGTTCCTTCTCTGTCCATTTCTTCTCTCCGGGAGTGAGATGCGGGAATAAGGTCCTCAATTCCATGTTATTTTCAAGGGTCGATTTAATGACGCTCATGAATTTTACGCATTGAAATCCGGTATCTGATGTTATTAATATCGAGTCATTCGGATCTTTTATCAGGCTGGCTATGGTAAAAATAACCACTCTAACGGTTGACTTTGCATATCCCCTTGGCCCCAGGCATAAATCATCGTTATTCTCCTGTTCCATCCTGAACCAATCTTCATGAAACCATTTAAATTCATAGTTTGGGAATATTATCTTCCTTAATAGCCATGGGTCCTTTCTTATCGCTTCCCTTGCCTGCTCTAATGTTTCCATTACTTCCGCATCTGATAATTTCTCGGAGTTCACTGATAAAAGCTGCTCTTTCATCTTTTGTCATTCCTTTAATACGTTTATACTCTTCATAATCCAACCCTTTGTGTGTTACGTCTATTTCTGATTTATCAGCAGGGTAAATTCCCATTAGTTTAGCTTCTTCTTTGGTTATCTCAAAGACTAAATTTAAATCAGCAATAGTTACAGTATCCTTATTGTCGCCCCTGCCCATGATAACTTTTCGGCTATATGCTTGGTCTTTTAAATCCCTTAATTGAGAGATGTAATAACCCATTCCCCATCTCTTAACATTAGTGAGATATTTTTTCCACTCATTCTTTGCTTCTTTAATATAGTTATAGGCTTGCGTTCTTTCCAGACCCCACTCACGTTTAATATAATCCACTATAAAAGGTATTGGTTTCCTTCTTAACATCAAGGCTACCTGATATACTCTTTTATCTTTTTCTACACTATCTACTTTATTATTTCCTGCCATTATCTTTCACTACCTTATCAATTAATTTTTTTCTTCCTTCATCTTTACCTCTTTCATTTATACCATCTTCTGAATGCTTTATTTTTTTCAATGCTTCTATTGCTTTTTGCTCTTCTCTTTTTCCCCTCGCCTCTTCCATACTTTCCCCATTTCTTATCAATTCTCTTATCCGGTCCCTTATATCATTATAACATTCTTTGTATCCATCATAATATTTTGCATATAATGGGTATGCCTTCCCTATTTCTTCGCCATCCCTCATTTTATGGATACGAACATCAAAATCTATAAATATTTTTTCTATCTCCGGATAATCCCCTATTCCCTGGAGCAATTCGATTATCTCATTCTTTTCCTTTTCTATTTTCATTCTTTCTTTATTATTGCAAGCTCTATCATTGGAATGGCAGTTATAAGTATCTTCTATATTTTTAATTGCTTTTTTAATTTTCATCACTTCGCCTCCTTCGGGAAGTATTTACCTTCCAGTATTTCAATAAGATTAAAAAGTTTCACACCTAACCCGCATTCATTTTCTACAATACCGTTTCCGTAAAATTCTTTTAATTCTTTCACTAATTGCCGATACGCCTCGCCTTGTTCAAGGAGTTCGATAACTTCCCTTGACTTATTTCTATCTGCATTATTTTCTTGCCAATATTCCAGGTCATATTTTGCTTTAACAAAAAATGTCGCTTCTGCAGTTTTCACCTTATTCCTCCTTCCTTTTAGTCCTTTATACAAAGAGCTGATATAACCTCTTCTTTGGTAATATTATTTTCTTTAATATAATTCCTAATATCTTCTATCTGGCTCTTCTTTTGACTCTTATAATTACCCCTTGTATATCCGGATTTATATTCTATATATTTTCTCTTTTTCTTTATTCCGCTGTTATTGTAATATTTAAGAAGTGACTCATAAGAAGCGTCTTTTAAAACAACATCTTTTATTCTTGCCAATTTCTCTTGTATTGGGCTTCTACGTTTATATATCCCTTTCGTCATTATTCCCTCTTTTTTTCGGGAGCTGCGGGAATTAGACAGAGCTACCAACTAATCCCCGCTATATGGTTTTGCTCCCTTATTTTATTTTGGATTATTAAATCCTTTTGGCCTTTCTATTGGCCCGCCAGTCGGTATAAATTCCTGTACCCCATTTCTCTCCCTTGCTATCACTTCAAGCTGTCCTTCATCTATCCATTCGCTTTCAATAGTTTTTCCATCTTTTAGCCCTTTCGGTTTAACTTCACATCTGGAACAGCCATTCAAATATTGAGCCATTCCTATAACCGTTCCCTTGAATCCTGTTATTGTATCCTCTACTAAATCTTTCATTAATATTTTTGCCATTATATTCCTCCTTTATTTTATTTCCTGTACCTCTATACATGTTTTTGGTGATTTACCCAATTCCCCTTTGAATTCAAATTAAAATAAATCCTCTTCTATTAATTCATAAGGTTTCTTCTTCTTTCCATCCTTTTTATTAATTTCGTTTTCCTTTTCTTTTTTAAACTCCTTTATTTTTAATTTTACCCTCTTATCAAATGTATCCCTTTTCCTTTTGTTCTTATTTTTCATATCCTATATATCCCCCTTTTATTCCCAATTAGGAATTAATTTTGATAATTTATTTTTTATTTCTTTATAACTTTCAATATTATCCAATCCTATCCCAATTTCTTTCAGGTATCCCATCGCTTCTCCATCCCCTTTTGTACGCCCGAAAGGATCATAAATAACAATTATTAATTTTTTAAATTCATCTGGATATTGCTTTTTAAATCTTTTGAGTGATGTTTTTGCCCTTTTTGTAAACCATCCTTTTATCTCAATCCATTTATCTTCTTCCGGCAAATATATGTCTGGTGTGTAGGATAACGTTCCCCTCTTCACTCCTTCAAAATAAAATATTTTAGGTTCATATTCCCATTTTATTTTTATAAAGTTTAAGTATCTTAAATAATTCGCTTCCATCCTGGACCGAACATATATCCCGATATCTTCTCTCTTCCCTCCTCTGGCATTACTATATGGATTATATCCGTCTTTCATTTTGTATCTTCTTCCGGTATATCAAATTTACCTTTTAACTTATCCGCTATCGCTTTCGCCTCTGCTTTGTTTTTCTCAATCTCTTTTTTGGTTAATTTCTGCTCTTGCTTCATGGTATACTTCTCCGGTATTTCACTTAACTGCTCAAACACATCGGCAGGCCTGGGGAAGTATTTACACTTACGCAGGCATGATTTTGTAATGGCTTGTACTTGATCATCTGGTATCTCCTGGAATATATCAAAGTAAATTCCTATAACATAAGGATTTAGATTCTTCTCGAATACTTCAGAAAATGTCTTTATCATAAGAGAGAAATTTTTCTTATTCATGGTCTTCTCCAGTTGTTTTTATTTAATAACCCCATTTTTAATTAACTCTTTATAATGTTTTTCTATTATCAATTTAGCCACTATTTTCTCTAATCTTTTTATTCTCTGCTCAATTGACAATTTGGATGGTTTGTCATCTGTAATAGTATATAGTGTTATTTTTTTTATTCATCTTAAATTCCTCCTATCGCTTTTAATATCTCTTCTTCGGTATTACGTTTAATAGGTGTTGTGGTGGTTTTGTTTTTTATAGGGAATACTCCTTGCCAGCTATTCATAATGCTTTGGTTAAGGATTGAGATTTGCTCATCTTCATTATTACTCATTTTATTTAATTCATTAATAATCATTTCTCCTGCTCTTACTGTCATCGGTTTCCTAATTTTATTTCTCATTTCTATGAAATCTTTCCAGGTTTTTTTAAAATCATCACTCTTGCTATCTGCAATTAGATTTAAATTAATATTTAAATTAGTATTAGTATTAGTATTAAGATGCGATAGTCTATCATAGTCTATATTTACCCATTCGATTAAATGTTCCGGCACTTCTTTCAGTAGTGATTCCATACCAGTATTAATTTTAGGATTATTTAATTGATGCTTTGTAAAATTCTTTATAGCTATCCAATTATTCTCATATTTTATTTTATCATCTGCTTCAAATCTTTCTAATATCTTTTTTACCATTTCGCTGTCTAACCCGGTATCAAAAGCAATCCGTTTTAAAGATATTTCATAAATACCTATAATATTTGTAAGTGTATTTGTTAATAGATATATGAATAGAAGTTTTTCTATCGTATCTTTATTTATTATATAATTGTCATCCCAAAATTTAGTATCTATGTATCGTTTTTTACTCATGGCATTCCTTTATAATCCCTCTTATTCTATTTTAAATTCATTCCTTTGAGCCCATTTTAAAAGTACCTTTGTATATCCTACCAGCAGGCTTCTGGTTATATTGTAGGCATTCTCTCCTATTTTTGGTTCCAGGATTCCCTTCACTCTTTTATCTATCCCTGCTGATATTATATCATCTTTTATAACCTTAATCATCGCATCCCTCCTCTCTTAAAACTAAGGGATTAAAAAAGCTGCCTTAACTGGTAGGAATGAGAAATGGAAGGAAACCAGCTTTGACAGCTCTTTTAATCCCGATATTTTTTTAATTTGATAAATTGTCTTCATTCCTTTTTCCCCTTCCCTGATTGCTATCATATTATCTTATTTATTTCTTTTTGTCAAAAATTTTTAACATTCATTCCCCCACACATCCCAACCCTTATAACTTTCATCTTCAAATAACCTGTCTTTAGGTGGTCGGGCAAAAAGTTCTATTCGTGGTAGGTCGCCACACAATTTAACAATATTATTTCTAATAATTGATGGTTTTTTACTATGTTCCCCTCTTGGTGACATTATTATTTGGCTTATACTTTTACTTTTTCTATCTAACTTACCTCCTTTTTTTAATCCTGCTAATACTAATTCGCAATTACTTGCAGTCCAATGGCCTATACCAAAAAATGGAGTCCCGCTTTTAGGATTTGTTTTTACCCAACAAAAAACTATAGTTTTATATTCAAAATCCCATGCTTCCATCACTTCTAATGCTTCTTGTAGGCAAGGTGGAGTAGCCCATAAGAATAATTTACAATTCTCACCTGTTATACTTTGTATTGGTAGATTACATATATCTTCTAACTTCATTGTTTGGTAATGTGCTTTAGCTGTCCCTTGTGCTACCTTTTTATCTTCTGACCATACTTTATAACTCCAGGGACAGTCTGCATAGATTATCTGATATTTCTTATTCGGGAATGGTATCATATTTTAACTATCCTTCCCATCATCTATCATTTCCCAATATACTATCGGTACAAATATCTGTATTCGGTGTGGATGGAACGTTTTGAAAATCTTATTCTTGTCGATTGTTTCCCTGCTACATTTATAAACTTTCCCTCTGCTGGTTTCGGTTAGTATAACGCTCTCAAGTTTGTATTTGTCTTTTAGCATTTCAAACGTCCAGTTATCCAATCCCCAACCCCGGAGCATTTTCATATAATGCTTTTTCTTATTCCTCTCTACTATCCAGGCCTTTGCTTCGGTGTCATAAAATCCTGTCCTTATATGTTTTCCATCCCGGTTTCTTATTGTGGTTTCCATCATCATTTTTGCTCCACTCCTTTCCGATCCTTCTTTGCCTTCCTTTGTTTCTTTTCCCACTTCCGGTATTGTTTTCCGGTCTTTAGTTTTAATATTGCCTTGGTTGGTATGCCATGGTTCTCCTCCTAATTTAAAACATAAACCTTCTTGAGTTTCCTTCCGTATTCTAAAGCACTTTGATAATCATTTACATATATATCAAGAGTCCATATATCTTGCCTTTGGTCACATTCCGCGAATCTTCCGGTGTCTTCTACTGAATAATATCCCATTCCCTCAATGTATATTTTATCCCCTAATTTTAATGGGGATTTTACCTTCCATTCTCCATTAATATAATCTACATTAATAGCAACAACCCCTTCTCTTATTGGTGTCATCATTGCAGTATAACCATCATTCCATTTGTTTGATATACATTTAGGATGTTTTGTATAGGCTGTTGTGGTCATTATAAAATAATCTTCTTCCGGAATTTCTCCCTTTGTTCCCTTTATTGTAATCTGCTGCTGTCCTTTTATCTCTTTTAATCCTTTGGCTTGCTCCCCTGGTGCTGCTGCGATTAATAATATAATGGTTATTATCTCGATCACAATAATAAGTTTCCTCATGATCCCTCCATAGTCTCTTTCGCTTTCCCATATTTCCATCAGTCCTCATTCCCTCCTTCATATTCTTTTATCTTATAATATGCTTCGCTTAAATCTACCCTGGTGTCCTTCATGCAGTACCTGCATCTATATCCCCATCCGTAGCTTATCCTCCCGCAGTGAAAACATAAAGTCAATGTTCTCTCTTCCGGGATCGCGTATGTTCTCCTGATGTCTTTTTGGTTCTTTTCTTTAAACTTTTTAAAATCTCTATCCTTTGTGGTTAATGGTATCATATTCCTTCCTCCTATTTTCCTTTTTTTAATACGATCGCTTCCTTTGCCAGTCTGTCTGCTATACCATTCTCCTCCCGGCCATTCCATATTATTTCAATATCTTTTATTTCTTTTATTAGTTCCTTCGCTCTTTCGCAAAATAGTTTAAGCTCTTCTTTTTTTACCTTCCAATTTCCTTTGGCTTGCCTTAATATTAACAGGCTGTCTACGAATACCATCACTTTGTCTCCTGGTTTTTTTCTTTTCTTTATTTCCTCCAGGCCTCTTATCATAGCCTGGTATTCCGCTATATTGTTTGTACCTTCCCCTATGTATTCGCTGATGGTGTCCTTTACGTTCCCATCTTCATATATAACTATTCCGATCCCCATTTCCCCTGGATTCGGCATGCATGAACCGTCTGTCTGGATTGCTAATGTGGTCATCTCTCCTCCTCTTATTTTATTGTATTCTTACTCTTATGCTCGGCATTGTATGGCTTCCGTTTTCCACTACATCGAGCATTATATTTTTTAACCTACAAAGTTCCTCTGCTATAATTTCCATGGCTTTCATGTTTCTATAAGTAAAATTAAAATTGCTCAACATCTGGTCCAATTCAAAACCATTATTCTTAAACCATTCCTCATCTCTTCTCTTGTTTTTCTCTAAATATTCCAGGTTATCCATACTTCCCTCCTATCTTGAAAATATTAAATAAAATATTACCATTCCTATACTTCCTAAAATGTATTGAATAAATGTTGCTGCCATATTAATTTACCTTCTTTTGGTATTCGTATCTGCCATTTTTGAGAGTCTTATTCCCTAATAATTTATAAGTTATTTCAATGTTTTTTAATTTCCCTTCAAAACTCTTTACAACCTCCCCGAATACTACTTCCTTCTCTTTGTTGGTTATGGTATCGTATCTTTTAATTCTCATAATTTCTCCTCCATATAATATGTATTTATTCCAATTCTATTCTCATAATCTTCAAATTCCTTTTCTGTCATTCTGTTTACCTTATCAATCTCATCCATCAGTTCTTTTGCTTCTCTCAATCTATGATAAATATATAACTTTTTATGGTCTACTGCCTGCTGTATAATTACCTTCCCTTCTGTTTCTTTCTTTTCCATTTTCTTTTTTCTCCTTCCTTTTTTATTTTATGCCTGCCTGGCTGGTATACCCCACTCCAGCAACCCATCAGTACTCAACCGGGATTATCTTGATAACCGGTTGCCATGCTATTCTTAGCTGACTATCATCCTTTCGGCCTACGTAGGCCTGGCCTCCAAGAAAGGCGTGTCAGGCAGGCATAATTTTATTTTTAATTTATAGTACTACCCTCTCCGGAATCCGAACCAGATTCTAATGGGTCATATTTTTCATTAACTGCTTCTTCTACTTTATTTAATTCTTCCTGGGTTACTTCCCTTGTCTTCTTGTTGACTGCCTCTTTAGGTTTTTCTTCTATTGGTGTAATATCAAATTCCTCTGCTGGTACTTCTGACATATCAGGAGCAATTTCCTTCTTGACCGTTTCATCCATGGATAGCTGCCTGGTTAGTTCTATGCTCTTTGGTGCATAATTTAAGGCTGCTTTCAATACGGTTTTCAATGACATAGGTATAGGTGATGTTTTCCAAGATGATGAATCGTAATCAGCCGATTTGCTGTATTTATCTCTATGGTTTTCTACCTTCTTTTTACTCCATACCGCAAAATCATATCCGCCATTTAGAAGGTGGTAAACTGCATAAAAATATATAGGTTCTCCTTCGGGTTCATCTGTGGGAACGTGAACTAAATCCTTATGTAATCCTAATTGGTAAAAGAATTTATCATTCTTAAAAACCTCGTGGGCATAAATGCTCCTATATTGCCCGGTGTTCTGGCATAAAGTTATGATCCCTTTATAGCCTATTTGGAATTGTGCCATCATTCCCTTTTTAGAATTGTAAGGTATTATATATGCTTCTCCTAATGGTGTATTCGGTTCCAGCCCTAATTGGGCAGACTGCATGACCGCTGCTATAAAACTCATTTTATCACAACTACCCAATTTTGGATTTGTTCGGAGCGTGGTTATTACGATCCTTAATATCCTATCTGGTGATATATGCTTTGGCAATGCTTTCTCTAATTGTGGTCTCATTTTCTGTACCCATTCCATTAATGTTTCTTGTTTCTTTACTCCATTTAACTTTTCCAAAACTTGCGTTCCCTTTGTATTAGTCATTCCCATTTCCTCCTTTATAATTTGAAATTCTAAATACTCTTGATTTACTTGCCCTTACTATATACTCCTTTCTTTCCTGTTCTTTCCAGGTTATTTTTTTACTACCACATATCGCAATTTCAGCAGTTCCCATTTTTGCTTTAAATATTTGGTTGATTCTATCTATATTCAGTTCAGCTTCCTTTTTCTTTAGTTTTAATTCTTCTAAATCATTTATAGCTTTAAGATATTCTTCTCCTTCTAATGTTATAATCTTACCTTCTTCTTCTTTCGGGTATAGCATTGATAATACTTCTCCAGATGATTCTGTTCCATCCGGTGCTGGTGGTATTTTAGGTATTACAAAATTATTCCAGAAGTAATTTGCCTTTTCTACTATCTGCTTTATAACCTCTTCGTTCCTTTGTATTATCTTTACATCAAATTTTCTATTCCCAATTAAAAATGGTAAATAACACAAATGCGCTCCGGTAACATATAAATAATGTTGAGCTTGTAAATAGTAATAATCGGGTAGGTTGTCTTCTTGCCATTCTTTGTAATTTCGCTCTGAAGTAGTTTTGTATTCTATTACAATATTTACCTTTATTGTGGGATGGTTACTCCAGCCATCTATATTCGCAAGCATTATTGGGTTCTCTAAACTTTGCAATAGCCATGGCATAGATATTGCCTCTATAACTGTTCCTTCATTTTCATTAAACCACTTTTCAAATTTTCTTTTCATAAATGGTTCAAGATAAGTTCCCAATTCCGCTGGAAGGTTTTCCTGGCCATCCTCTTTAATCTGCTGTGTTTTCTCGTAGTAAAGTGCCAGGGATGATTTCCATGGGTTGATTCCGCAGACGGAGGCTATATCTGATCCGCCTATCCCTTTTTGTCTCCAATTTAACCATTCAAGTTTAGATAGCCCTTCGGTATATACTAATTTTTTATAAGCTTCAGTTACTGCCATCTTTCTTCTCTCCTTTTTCTTCCAATGATTTATTAATTAATTCTTCTATCAACGCTTCCATTTTCATGTTCTTCTGGGATGCCATTATTTTTAATTTTGTATGTAGTTTCTTCCCTATGCGTACCGTCTTTCTGTCTTTCCAGTAATCCTTTTTTTCTAACATTGTTTTTTCCCTCCTTTCTTGGTTATGACTAATACCTGGTATAACATTCCCCTTCCGTTACCCAGCTTTACTCCCTGGCTTAATTTCTGGTCTATGATTTTTCTGGAATATTTACTGAAGATTAATACTAATTCACTTAAGGCTTCTTTGTAGCTTATTCTTTCCTGGTGTGGGATATTATGTGTGAACCATGTTTTCTTTACTGTTCTCATTCCGTTATCCTCCTCCTTCCTATTCTATTAACAATACTATACCCTTTTTGTCAATTTGTCAAATGTATTTTCACCAGGCCAGGTTTCCCCGGCCTCTTTTAATCTCTCGGATATCCCTCTTGTTTGTGCTCCAATATTTCCTCTTTCACTTTCCCATCCTCAATAAGGAATCCAAATTCCCCGGTGTCTACTGATTCAGCCCATACCTGGTATCCTTCCTTATCAGACATTTTCTTAACGGCCTCTTTGCTTTCGCTATCCAGGAGAGAATAATCTGATATAAATATTACTCTCAATTTTGGATTCAAGGCCATGGCAATTCCTATCGCTACCTTTAGCTGTTCTGAATATGCTATCTGGGAGAATGGTATACCTTCATAAGCTATCCCATCTTCTGTCAGGCTTAATTTCTGGTCCGGGATCTTGCTCCAGGATGCCAGCAATGCTGCTCCCATCTCAAGCACATTTTTATCTATCTCTTCGGTAAACTTATCATAGACTTCCTGTGATTCTTTCTGTTTCTGGTCCGCTGCTCTGTTTCTCTCCCTGGCTTTAATCTGGTCGTTAATAGTATAAGCATTATTTATCTCTGTTTTTATACTTTCGGTATCGGTTGCTTTATTGCTTAATAACCATAATTCGCTTGTCTTAAGAGCTTCTTCTCTTTTTTTAATATCTTCCTCTAATCGCTTTATTTCTTCTTTTGCTTCATCTATAAATCTTTTTGAATCCTTTGCTTTTCCCTCTTCAATTGTAATCTGATTATTAATGGTTATTGCCTGGTCGTATTTGTCAGATAATTTTGAAGTATCTATTAACTGCTCTGGCAGATCCGGGATGGTTATCTCTTCTCTGGCTCCGGATAATAATTTCACTTCCTGGCCTTGTTTCCTTCTCTTTTCTCTTAAATCATTTATCTTATTCTCCATGCTGGTGTAGTCGTACCCGGTTATTTTAATGAGTAATTCCTTCTGTTCTTTCCCGCTCATCCTTAAGAATTCCCCAGGGTCAAAACTTAAGTATCCGATAAACTCATCCAGCAATTTTTGTGGTGGTAAAGGTGGTACAAAACCCTCCGCATTGGTAACCTTTAGATATGTATTATCGTTTGAGGTCCACTTCCTGTTCACGATAAATAATGGTTTTGGCTTTACCCCTTGCTTTATCTGCTCCTCCGTTAAATCCTCACATAATGTTAAAGTAACTTCGGCAAACTTTTCTCCTTTCCGTATCGGCATTGGCGTACCTTTTGACCCTGCTTTCCAACATAAGGTATACCATATGCTGTCCATGGCTGACGTTTTTCCTGCTCCGTTCTTCCCGGAGATAACTACTGTATTACTCTTGGGGGTAATATCTATCGCTACGATTCCTTTGAAGTTCTGTGATTTTAAATTAATAATTTTCATTCTATTTACTCCTTTATTTTATATTTTGTTTTATCCTAATACGGATAATCATCCGGGTCCATGTTCTTCTCTGGATTCCGGTCCAGATATATTTCAAGTTTCTGCTCCCATGATAATCCGTTATACATTTCATCTATATCATCTATGCCGATTCTGTCCGGGTAGTAATCTTCCAGGATCTCTTCTTTGTTATCGCATTCCAGCCAATCCTTTTCTACCTCGTCCTGTAGTTTTACCTGGTCTTCTTTTTCCTGATTAAATTCCGGTACATCGTATCCTTCCTTCCCTATTCTCATATTTTCCTCCTTCCTTTTTTATATAAGAGGGTTTCCCTGCCTGTTTCTTAATTTCTTATAAATCTTCTGGTATTCATAGCTGGTCGGCCGTCTCATGATCGCTCCTTCTACTACTCTGTAATCCGTATGTGATGCAAATCCTCCGGTAAACATAACCACTTCCTTTTCATGTTTTGATATTTTAATTTTAAATGTGGATATTTTTAGTTCCATGGGCTCCTCCTTCCTTCTTTGATTTATTTCCCTTTGGCTTCCTGTCCTTCTGTCTGT
>Ga0315541_1000416_pt1 | contig 45495 bp, 39 predicted proteins | sample SalMarSW160190MG_FD_203095 | JGI IMG/M metagenome (GOLD analysis project Ga0315541, IMG submission 203095) | Salt marsh sediment microbial communities from the Plum Island Ecosystem LTER, Massachusetts, United States - Salt Marsh Sediment SW1601-190 ...
TCTTTGTGATGACTCGCCTGAATAACCGACCCAGAAAATCTCTTGGCTTTAAAACTCCAAATGAGGTATTTTATAAATCGTTAACCCAGAAGGATTCACTTGTTGCACTTGTGAGTTGAATCCGCCGTAGTAATTCTGTTTCAGATAGTTAAGTCCTGAAAAATGGTCATTGTGTTGATGTGTTATGAAGACACCTCTTAGATGCTTATCATTGGGAAGTAAATATGAGAAATTACCAATGTTGTGACAATCCACCAGAAATGTAGCTGTACCAGAAGTAATAATACTTGCATCTCCAAATCCAACTTTAAGACAAATAAGTTTTCCCATCTGATGCTCTCCCTCTTTCAAGATAATCCAGGCATTTGTTGTAGTCTAAATAATTGTAGCTTTTTCATAATTCAAATCAATTACATTGTGAAAAATCACTAAAGAACCAAAATTACCGATAGTAACTCAGACAAACGTAAATTCGCGACTCAGATGCAACCAAAAGCTTACAAAGTTCGCTAATTACTTTGTATAGCTTGATTTACAATTCACCAACAAGGGTTGAGCATTCACCCCGTGAGATTTCGGCTGCGCCTATCTCATGGGATTCACCCTATGAGATAAAGTCATTTCTATTATTTACAAACTATCTCACAGGGCAAATTTTACTTGAAAATTAAGCCGTTTTTGGTATAATACCGGCCAGAAGTCAGAAGACGGAGGACAGACAACAGACGACGGATGACTGACAACGGAACTTCTCTATTGTAAGTTATTTTGGCATTTATTTTGAAGTACTGCGACAGTTTCAGTATAACAAGAGCGAAGTCTGGTTTATGTCGGGTTGTAATACAATCAAGGTGGAGATTTATATATATGCTTACGAAATACCTTGAAGCCGCGATGAGACACTCGCATTACGAAATTCTCGCCGATGACGGCACCTATTACGGAGAGATCCCGGAATGTCGAGGAGTATATGCCAATGCCGCGACTTTGGAAGAATGCCGAAGCGAGCTTGCCCAGGTGCTTGAAGACTGGCTGCTCTTTCGAATATACAAAAACCTGACACTACCCAAGATAGATGGGATAGAACTTATCGTGAAAAAGGAGATAGCGGCCTGATGCCTCCATTTGGTCCTATTTCACGGAAGAATCTAATCCATTGTTTGCTCGCAATATTTTTTTCTATTCTAATTTTCCTTATTATAGTGGCTTCCCCTCTGCTTTCTGGCGAAAGTACGAAGGGAGACAACGAAAAAATTTACATTGTGACATCTCCTCAAGCCGTGACCAGAGTGCAGTTTGGCGTTGAGAGGCTCAGTTCTTCACTGGAAAACGCAGGGTATGAGGTTACAATCTCGCAAGCGTCTCAAATACCTCAAGTAAGACCGTTGATAGTTGTAGGTACACAAAAGAAGAGTCCTCTTTTTTCAGAATTCGATAGTCTCAAAGGTATTGAGATAGAGAGCGAAGGATTTGTCTTAGAATCAAAGGAAGATGTCACCGTGGTTGCAGGTGGTGACGACAGCGGCACATTATATGGATGCCTGGAGCTGGCGGACAGAATTAAGAAAACCGGCGTTCTACCCAAAGAATTCCATTTTGCCGACAAGCCGTCAATGGTACTTCGCGGCACATGTATCGGAATGCAAAAAACCCAGCTTTTGCCGGGACGGAAGGTTTATGAATATCCCTATGCGCCAGAGAACTTTCCTTTCTTCTATGATAAAGCGTTTTGGCAGGAGTACCTCGATTTGCTCGTTGAAAACCGGATGAACACCCTGTATCTTTGGAACGGCCATCCTTTCGCTTCTTTAGTAAAACTCGGAGATTATCCTTATGCCCTGGAAGTCTCTGAGCAGGTTTACGAAAAAAATGTTGAGATGTTTGAATACCTTACACGCGAGGCAGACAAGCGAGGTATTTGGGTCATTCAGATGTTCTATAATATTTTTGTGTCCAAACCTTTTGCGGAAAAGCACGGCATAAGTACGCAGCACAGAGAGCCGACGCCGCTTGTAGCTGATTATAATCGTAAATCAATAGCCGCTTTCGTCCGCAGGTATCCGAACGTAGGTTTGTTAGTTTGCTTAGGTGAGGCGTTAAGGGGCAAAGAAAACCAGGTAGAATGGTTTACAAAAGTGGTTATTCCCGGCGTGAAAGATGGCCTGCAGGAATCAGGCACTTCACGAGAACCACCCATCATATTACGTGCTCATGCAACCGATCCCAATGCTGTCATGGAGGCAGCTCTGCCGATTTATAAAAATCTTTATACAATGGCAAAATATAACGGTGAGTCACTAACCACGTGGGAGCCTCGTGGCCCCTGGCAGCAAGTCCACCTCAATATGAGCCGGTTAGGCTCCCGGCATGTAGCCAATGTCCATATCTTAGCGAACCTTGAGCCATTCCGGTATGGCGCACAACGATTCATCCAAAAATGCGTCAAAGCCATGCAAACACGTCTTGGTGCACAAGGACTGCATCTCTATCCTTTGTGTTATTGGAATTGGCCGTATTCGCCGGACAGTGTGGAACCAAAACTCAAACAATACCAGCGTGATTGGATATGGTTCGAGGCATGGGCGCGGTATGCTTGGAATCCGGATAGGGATGAACAGGAAGACAGGCAATATTGGTTGAGCCGCCTGGCCGATATATATGGCAGTACACAAGCCGGTGAATATATTCTTGATGCTTATAATGACGCTGGCGAATGCGCTCCGAGGATAATACGGCGTTTCGGCATTACCGAGGGAAATCGCCAAACGATGTCACTGGGGATGACACTGGATCAGCTTGTCAATCCACAGCCTTATAAACCATTCCCGGATTTATGGCTGTCTCAGTCTCCTCCCGGAGAACGATTGCAGGAATACGTAGGAAAAGAATGGAAGCGTCAGCCTCATGTCGGCGAAACACCGCCGCAAATTATTCAGGAAGTTTTAGAGTATTCACGAAAGGCTGTTGAAGAAATTGAAGCCGCCAGACCGTTTTTGGTGAAAAACAAGGCGGAGTTCAACCGGCTTTGTAATGACATCCATTGCATTCGCGCTATGAGCGAAAATTATGCTGCCAAAGTCAATGCAGCTATTTTTGTGTTGAGGTATAACTACAGCAAAGATGTTGAGGACCTTAGAAAATCGGCCCAATACCTGGAAGAAAGTTTGGTTCATTTCCGCAAGCTAACAGAGCTGGCGCGTGACACGTACGTTTTCGCTCAGAGCATGCAAACATCCCAGCGTAAAATTCCGTACCCCGGCTCCGAAGATGGTAAGCCGGCTAATTATCACTGGACAGCGGTTCTTGAAAAGTATGAAAAAGAGCTGGACGATTTCAAACACAACATTCATGATTTGGAAATCGGTGGCACTGACGAAGAACCTGATTCAGTGGGCATGCGAAATCAAAAATGATGAAATCTGTGAATCGCTGATCACACCCGTCGAGGTATGTGGATTGGCGGGATTTCATTCAAACAACTTTGACTGTTCGATGTCGCTTTTCTTTTTATGATATTTCAGGCCCAAATGTTCGCAGGCCTGTTTGGTGACTTCTCTTCCCCTTTTGGTTCGACGCACAAAGCCGATCTGCAGAAGATATGGCTCAACCACGTCCTCAAGTGTGTCCCTCTCTTCGCCGAGTGTAGCTGCAATTGCTTCAATACCGGCTGGGCCTCCTTCATAAACGTTAATCAGCGCACGTAGAAATGCCCTGTCTAATTCATCCAGTCCCAACGTGTCGATCTGCTCCATCAACAGAGCGTTTTCGACTATGTCGGTGCTAAGAATCCCCGAGCCTTTGACCTGCGCATAGTCGCGCACTCGCTTTAGCAGCCGATTGGCCACTCGCGGCGTTCCACGGGATCGGCTGGCAATCAGCTCCAGTGTTCCATCTTCGTACTGCAACTGCAAAAGTCGTGAAGATCTGGCCAAAATCTCTGTAAGCTCCTCGCTATTATAAAAATCCAGATGATATAACATGCCAAATCGACTGCGGAGCGGCGCGCTCAAAAGGCCCGCACGCGTGGTTGCACCTATCAGGGTAAAACGCTTCAGCGGAAAATTTATTGTCTTTGCGTGTAAGCCGCTATCGACAGTAAAGTCAACCCTGAATTCTTCCATCGCCGGATAAATAAACTCTTCGACAGGTGTGCTCAGCCGATGAATCTCATCGATAAAAAGTACATCGGCGGTGTTTATATTGCTTAAAAGTCCCATCACGTCACCGGCTTTTGCTAAAGCCGGCCCCGATGAGCATCGTATTTTTGTCCCCATTTCGTTTGCCACAACGTGAGCCAGTGTGGTCTTGCCAAGGCCCGGCGGGCCGTAAAACAAAATATGCTCCAACGGCTCGGACCTTTGTTGAGCTGCTTCTATGGCTATAGCAAGTTTCTCTTTAACATTGCACTGGCCTATACATTCATCCAGCCGTTTTGGCCGGAGCGAGATGTTAAAATTCTCCTCTATCTCATTTAATGCCTGTCCGCTTATGGTTCTATCTATAGCCATAATACCTTCTGAAATCTGAAATCCGAAGCACGAAAAATGTAAAGTGCCTAAAATGAGCTAAAGTGCCTAAAATGAGCTAAAGTGCCTAAAGTGAGCTAAAGTTATAATCTCAATTTTAGGCACTTTAGGCACTCCAAACTTTAGCTCACTTATTTTGTTTAGTGCTTAGGATTTGTTTATCCCCTTTTTAGACTTCTACTCCCTGTTTTAATCTGTACACCAAAGGCACAAGAGCCTCTGCGGTTTTTATACTGGGGTGCCTTTCACAGGCCAATTGAATTAGCTCCATTGCCTCATTTCTTTTTTCGCCCCAGGCAATAAGGACCTCCAGCGCTTCGATCTGGAACGGTTTAAATCTTGCTTCCATTCGTACCGATTCGGCTCCTAATGCATAAGTTTTTAATTTGCCCTTTAACTCAGCAATAATTTGCTGAGCCATCCTTTTGCCTACGCCCTCAAGCGTCAGCAACGTCTTGTCATCGGCATTTTCTATTGCCGTTGCTATGGTTGCTATGGGCATACTCAGCGACCGCAAGGCCCTTCTTATACCGATTCCTTTGACGCTGATAAATTTGATGAAAAAGTTCCTCTCCTCTGCACTTAAAAAACCGACTATTCTCGGTATCAGGTTGCCGCCGCCCGGCGTACCTTCATAATATTCCATAGTGCAAAGGATGATATTTGAACCGATTTTATCCGACAAGGCACTTACGCAATAGCTCGGCAGCATCACTTCATAGCCGACTGAGCCGACCTGCACGACAGCGCCGTCGGTATTGAGCTGAAGAATTTTTCCTTCGATTCTTGCTATCATAATCTCATTTCTCTTTGCATAGGTAACCCCCCAATAAATTGGGAGGCTAAACACTCGTTTCTCATGCTCACTTTTGGGATTGTAGGGTGGGGCTTGCCCCACCAACTAAAATATTGTTCACCTCATTTGCGCAGCACAGCGCCGCTGCAATTGCATCGGCTACATCGTTCGGCTCTGGAAGCTGCGGCAGGGCCAAGAGTGTCTGTATGGTCTTTTGCACCTGCTCCTTTGACGCTCTGCCATTGCCGGTTATCGACTTTTTTATACGGGTGGCATTGAAGCTTTTAACCTCTACGCCGACCTGTGCACATCGTTGTAGTATAACTCCTCTTGCATGCCCCATCAATATCGCTGTCCTTGGATGCGTATAGTGCGAATATAACTGCTCCACTGCAACAATCTCAGGCCTGAACTTTTCCAAAAGTGAATCTATATCCACAGCTATCTGGTTCAGCTTGGCTTCTATCAGTGAGGAGCGTTCTGTTCTGAAAACACCCGCCTCGATAAGTTTTTCTGTGTATTGCTCTGCCTCCAGAAAAGCGTATCCACAGACCTGCAGGCCCGGGTCTATGCCGAGGATTCTCATTTCCATCTCCACTGCGTTCCATCGGGCTTGTCTTCCAAAACTATGCCGGTATCGTATAAGCGTCTGCGAAGATTATCCGCTTTCGTAAAATTCCTCTCCTTACGAGCTTCGTTACGCTGCCCAATTACGATGTCAACCAGTTTTCCAACAAACTCATCGTCTGCTCGGCCTGTTTGTATATATTCATCTTTTACAATGCCCAGGACCTCTCCACCCAGTCGGCTGAGTAAAACATCCATTGCATTGAGGGTTTCTATCGTTGTTTTGCTATCTTCGAGCAGTTTGTTTGCAAGCCTTACCAGCTCGAATATAACCGAGAGCGCGACGGAGGTATTTAAATCATCATTCATTGCCGCTTCGAATTTTTCCCTTAATTGCTTGAGCTGCTTAGCCGTTTCAGGGTCAAGCTCACCCTTGCGGGCTTGAGCCATTTTTTTTCGCAGCGTTTCGACCGTTTCTGTTATTCTTTTATAGCCGCTCTGTGCGCCATACAGAGCCGCATCTGAGAAATCCAGCGGGCTTCGGTAGTGACTGTTAAGAACCAACTGTCTTATAGCGAGAGGCTCATAGTATCTGGTCAATCTTTCGTGGGTACCGGAAAAAGCCTGTCTTAAATTAATGAAGTTATTAAGACTTCGGCTCATTTTCTGGCCATCGACAGTTATCATATTATTGTGGATCCAATATCGAACGAACTGCACACCATTTGCAGCCTCCGATTGGGCTATTTCGCATTCATGATGCGGAAACTGGTTATCAAGCCCGCCGCCATGTATATCGATGGTCTTACCTAAATACTTCATAGCCATCACGGAGCATTCGAGATGCCAGCCTGGAAAACCCATCCCCCACGGGCTTGGCCACTGCATAATATGATTCGGTTCGGCTTTCTTCCAAAGTGCAAAATCAACCGGGTTTTTTTTGTCCGGCGAGACCTCCATGCGAACGCCGGTTAACATTTCTTCCGTGTTTCTGCCGGATAGTTTGCCGTAGTCTTTGAATTTGGATACATCGAAATATACCGAGCCGTTAGCTTCGTAGGCGTAGCCTTTGTCAAGAAGCTTCTTTACCAGCTCTATCTGCTCGACTATATGACCGGTTGCACGTGGGCTGATGTCAGGCCGAACGCAATTTAGTTTGTCCATATCCTCAAAATAATTGCGGGTATAGTACTCTGCTATAGCCATTGGGTGTTTATGCTCTTTTGTGGCAGCGACCATCATTCGGTCTTCGCCTTCCTGGGCATCGCCGAGCAAATGGCCGACATCGGTTATATTTTGGACGTAGGTAACGTCATATCCGAGGTACCGAAGATATCGAACGAGGACGTCAAAGCTTACATAGCTTTTTGCATGTCCTAAATGCGTTTCTCCATATACGGTTGGACCACAGACGTAAATCCCGACCTTGCCTTCTTCCATCGGCTGGAATTCCTCTTTTCTTCTCGTCAGGCTATTGTAAAGACTCAATCCCATAATACTTTCTTAAATCCTAAATTCTAATATCTAAATTCTAAACAAATCCGAAATTCAAATATCAAATGTTCAAAACAAATTATTTAGAATTTTGTATTTTGGTCATTTGAATTTGTTTAGTGCTTAGAATTTCGAATTTAGTATTTTTTATAGTGTTCTTCTTTTCTTTTTTCTCAAAAGTGCTATTGCCGTAGCGGCTATTGCCTGGCCGGCTCCGATATCGCCGAGTCCCTCGTTTGTTTTGGCCTTTACGTTCACCGAGGTAAAATCAATCCCTAAAAGCTCCGCGATAAAGCGTTTAATCTGTCCCTTGACAGGCTCAAGTCGTGGCTGCTCTGCGTGTATTATTAAATCAATATTAACCACCTGCCATTTTTTCCCCTCGAGTTTTTCTTTTACGATAAGCACGAGCTCTTTACTGTCAGCATCCATCCACTGTGGGGCCGTATCGGGAAACAATGTTCCTATATCACCCATGCCGCTTGCCCCCAGCAGAGCATCGATCACGGCATGCAGGCATACATCGCCATCGCTGTGACCCGCCAGGCCCGCTGGGTATGGTACATAAACTCCGCCGAGCATTAGCTTTCTGCCCTCGGCAAACCTGTGTATATCGGTGCCTATACCACTTCGATATTCAGCCTCTGGCTCTTCAATCACAGCTTCCCCTTCGTGCTGGGGACGTCCGTCCCGACAATCTTAACAGCCTCAGCGAGTGCCTGGCCCAGCGCTTTGAAAATCGACTCAGCGATATGATGGCTGTTTATACCATACGGTACATTTATATGCAGATTAAATCTGCCGGTATTCGAGAAGCTCCGCAGCAGCTCCTGCAGGCACTCGACATCAAAATCACCGATTTTATCCGTTCGATATTCTACGTTATATACACAATTAGGTCGCCCGGATAAGTCCACCGACACATTTGCCAGAGCATCCTCCATCGGCACAGAGCTATGGCCGTACCGGGCAATTCCCTTTTTATCGCCAAGAGCTTTGGTCAAACATTCGCCGAGGCATATCGCGATATCTTCGACCGTGTGGTGCGCATCGACCTGCAAATCGCCTTTGGCTTTAACTATTAAATCTATCTTGCCGTGCTTGCTCAAATGGCTGAGCATATGGTCTAAAAAGCCGATGCCGGTATCGAGCTCATATTTGCCGAGGCCATCAAGGTTAAGCTCGCAGTTAATGTTGGTTTCTTTTGTTTGTCTGTGAATTTGAGCGACTCTGTCAGCCATAAAAATAATCCTTATGTCGTGTCATTGCGAGCAAAGCGAAGCAATCTCTCCTGACAAAATATCTTGCAAAGCGGAAAGCAGCTTTTGGTTTTGCTCTTTTGTCCCAACAGTTATTCTCAATTTATCATCAACTCCGGGCAGGTCAAAGTACCTTACATAAATATTACGCTGCACTAATTTATCATAAATCTCGCCTGCTTTGCCATTTTTACTTTTCGCCAATACAAAATTCGTAGAACTATTTGGAACCTCGAAGTTTAATAGCCGTAGCTGCTCTGCCAATTCTTTACGGTTTTCTTTTATTTTTTCGACATTTTCCTTGAAACACTGCTGGTCTTTTATCGCTGCTGTTGCAAGGGCGATGGCTACCGCATCTACATTATAAGAATCCTTGACCTTCATCAGGCCGGCAATCAATTCCGTCTGGGCAATCGCATAGCCGAAGCGCAATCCAGCCAGTGAGTACCCTTTGCTCATCGACCGCAATATAATCACATTATCAAGATCCTTGACCAGCGATGTACAGTTAGCTTCTGCAAAATCTACGTATGCCTCATCGATAAGCAATACTCCTGTCAATTCATAGGCCAATGACGCTAATTCGCCAACACTTATAAAGGTTCCGGTGGGGGCATTCGGGTTGCACACAATGGTCAAAGCCGCTGCGGTCGCAGAAAGTTTGGCCGGCAGGTTAAATTCACCATCGAAGGGGATTTCAATGGCCTTACAATTTTGAATATTGGCTAAAACCGGATAAAGCGAATATGTGGGAATAGGATACGCAACAGGGCGATTTTCATCACAAAACGCCCGGATGGCCATACTCAATAGCTCATCTCCGCCGTTGCAGCACATAATATTGTCCGGCTGAACGCCGTTGACCTCTGCCGCTGCCTGCCGAAAGGCATTACCTTGCGGGTCTGGATAGCGGCGAAGCTGCTCCGCGGTTATTTCCGCCAGCACCTTCAGGACCTTCGGCGAGGGCGGATAAGGGTTCTCATTGGTATTGAGTTTTATCGCCTCATCCGTTTGACTCGGCTGAAAGCCCGGCTCATAACCTTTTGCCTTTTCAACATTTTCCCGAAAATAGCCCACAATCCACTCCAAAAATGTCATTGCGAGGCCTGCTATGCAGGCCATGGCAATCTCGTCCGGCAGGTTCGAGATTGCTTCGTCACTGCGTTCCTCGCAATGACAGAAGAAATTCAAACCACTATCCTCTATTCGACTGCAGATTATACGCACATTTACCCAGAAGTGAAAGAGAAGATTTTGCAATTATTCACAAGACTATGCCTTAAACTGTCATTCCCGCGAAGCCTGTCCTGCTTGCCCTGCGTAGTCCCAACTAATTGGGCCGAAGTGGGGAGCATGGTCGAAGGAGCGGGAATCCATCATCCGGTTATTGCGAGGCCGTTAGGCCGAAGCAATCTCCGGACATTTTTAGATATGCACGGTATACATTACATGCTAAAATTTATTGATTATTTCTTTTTGGCCGACTATGATGATGAGGATTTCGAGAGTCGAATAAAAGATATAACAATTTTCAAGAGGTCTGAGATGGCGCCGATGAACTTAGGGGTTGAAATGGAGAGGATAGCAGACTTTTGTTGGCGGTGGAAAATAAGTAGTCTGTCAATTTTCGGCTCTGCGGTGCGGGGAGAGCTTCGACCCGATAGCGACATAGACCTGCTGGTAACATTCCGCAGTGATGCGGATTGGACAATGTTCGACCATTTTACGATGGAAGATGAGTTATCACGTCTTCTCAGCCGGGAGGTCGATCTTATCAGCGTGCGGGCCGTAGAAGAGAATCCGAACCCGATTACCCGCCGCGAAATACTTGATTCTGCGAGGCAGATTTATGCAGCGTGACACGACACTTCTGCTGGACATGTTTCGGGCGGTAAGCCAGATTCTGCAATTCAAAGGCGAACTAGCCTTTGAGCAGTTCCGCGCAGACGCCAAAACACAATCAGCGTTGATACACCAGTTTCTCCTTATCGGCGAGGTGGCAAAACTGATTTCTGATGATTTCAAGAAGAAAAACCCATCTATTCCATGGTCGGCTATGGCTCGTATGCGGGATAAACTCATACATCACTATCGCGGAGTGGATTTGCGTGAAATTTGGAACGCTGCGGAGGTCGAGATACCCAAATTGCTTGCCTTTTTGGAGAAGCACCTGCCGGAAAAACAGACATAGAAATAAACACCGGACTAAACAACCTTTATTATCAATTGTAAATAGACAATTGAAAATCGAAAATTGATAAGCGTTTCCTGCCTAAAATAACCACACAAAAGGCAGCAAGTTTTACAGATTCAGTGCACGGCTCCGGTTATCGTCTTCTGCCATTTTATAAGCATGGAAAGCCATGGCAATTCCAGGAAGATTTGGGATGATGATAGATGGGAAGTCCGTTGCGGTTTCTTCAATTGAAGCAAACGAATAGATTACAAGTAAAATAAATGGAATCAGGATTGCAACACCCCACTGCCTGCCACAGTAAATGTAACCAGCCCCCCAGAAGAAAAAATTTAGAACAGCAGCAATAGAGGGTGACTTCTTTGGTTTTTCCCTGCTTTTTACGAAAATTTCCCCACAGAATCTACACTTTATTGCCTCATCCTTAATATCCTCTGCACAATATGGACATTTCATTATTTTTCCCTCTCTAAAGAATTGTAATCTATTATCCAACTAAATAGGTTACCACTTAAGATATATCGACAAAAAATAGTCCGTTAATAATGTTTTGCAGAAAAAAATACGATAACTTCTAAATAGAATCTCTGATGAGGTGTATCCTCAAATCTTTAATCGAACTGTGTTTTGTAACATGATGCATAAAATACAACTGTTCATAATGTTTAAAAAATACCAATATGTTAGGTTTTTGGACGCTGAAGGTCACAATTTATACCAGAAGGCAAAAAATAAAGGCGGGAGATTCTTATGAGCAAATATGCATCTGATGTCCTATCACCTAACTTCGGAATACCTCATGTCTTCATTATTGGGGCTGGTGCAAGTCGCGCGGCATTCCCAAATGGTGATAGGAATGGATGTAAACTTCCACTTATGAAGGATTTAATCAAAGTAGTAGGACTTGGTTCATTATTGAAAGAATATGATTGTCATACTGAGACGACAGATTTTGAGGCTTTCTATTCAATGCTAACCGAGAACGACCAAAACTCCGAACTTCTATATCGCTTAGAACAGATCGTCTTTAAATACTTCGCTCAACTTGAACTGCCAGACAGCCCAACCCTTTACGATCATCTTGTGCTTTGCCTACGCAAGAAAGATATAATCGCTACATTTAATTGGGATCCACTGCTATGGCAAGCCCTTTGTCGGCTTGCCAAGAGATTCGGTGAAGACTTGCTTCCTTCATGTTTGTATCTTCATGGAAATGTTGCAATTGGTTATTGCAACGAGCACAAACCGGCTACCATCGGTCATCGAGGAGCACATTGTGGTAAGTGTGGGTCGTATCTTCAACCGAGCCGTCTTCTTTATCCTATTAAGAAAAAGAACTACAACGATGATCCCTCTATCAAACTCTCTTGGAGTGAGGTTCAAAGGTATTTGAAACATGCTTTCATGCTAACGGTCTTTGGGTATCGTGCACCAAAAACTGATGTAGAAGCCACGAATCTAATGAAACAGGCTTGGGGTGATGTTGATTCGCGAGACATAGAACAGGTTGAAATAATTGATATTCGAAAAGCAAAAGAGATGTACAAGAGTTGGAAACCATTTATATGCCAAGAACATTACTTCCTTCGCAGAGATTTCTATAATTCGTATGCAGCGCTGCATCCTCGGAGGTCCTGTGAAGATTTTTGGGAGGCAATTATGCAGAATAATCCACAAGAGGAAAGACCGATACCGCGTGATGCGAACTGGCAGCAACTTGAGGAATGGATTGCACCTCTATTGGAGCAAGAACGAAAAAGTACAATATGCAAAGACGAAACACGAAGTTAATGAATTTTTAAGTCAATTCCTAATCTACAATCCTAATCATAAAAGCCGAAATCGTATGCTGCGTCGAATAGAGCTATAATATTCTCCGGCGGTACGCCTATTTGAATGTTATGAACATTGTTGAAGATATAGCCGCCACCGGGTTTAAATATTTCAATATTCCGCCGAACATGCTCTCGAATCTCATCCGGCTTTGCAAAGGGAAGAATATGCTGTGCGTCTATGGCACCGCCCCAGAAGACTAATTTTTTGCCAAATTTTTCCTTTAGCTTCTTCGGCTCCATATTTACAAGACCGATCTGAACAGGATTAAGAATATCAATACCGTTGTCAATGAGGTCGGGAATATACTCAATACAGGAGCCGCAGGTGTGATACCAGATTTTTGCTTTAGTCAAAGATTTGACATGCTGAACGAGTTTTTTCTGCCGTGGTTTTACTATCTTGCGATAAAAATCAGGAGAAAACAGGGGGCCGTTTTGGCCCGCGAGGTCATCTCCTAACATCACAACGTCAATAATGTCACCCACTTCCGCCATAAAGCCATTGTAGTAATCTATCCAGTATTTAAGCATCTTATCGAGCAGAGCCTCGCAAAAGGGGAGATTTTCAACCATATCCATATACCAGCGCTCCAGGCCTCTCATATACCAGCAGGTCTCATAGACCACGCCGCCTATGCCGGTCGAGATAGCATAAGGAGTTTCCTTTCGCATCTGCAGAGCCTGCTCTCGAACACCTGTGAAACGAGTTGGGTCGCCTCCGTTCGGGAATGGAAAATCGTCCAAGTCTTTAATAGTAGCATTAGCAAAGGGATGATGTGAGATGTCCATGTAAAGTTGTTGCTCGTCAGGCATTGACCAGACGACGCCAAATTCGTCTTTAAGGTCGTGCCAGAGTTTACCATCGCGAGTATTGTGTTCGATTCCGCCTTTAAAATCATCTGGGCCGTGCGCACATATATAGCGAATGTCAACTCTGAAACGCTCCAGAACCTCTTCGCATGGCTTGGCAAGCTGCTGCACAGGATCAAGGATTGTTATCTCGTCTGAGTGACATTTCACGGATTGAATACCCAGAAAGTCGAGCAGCTCGATATATGCTCTTTTATGTATGCCGGTTTGAAATCCTCCAAGGTCGATCGGCACTCTATCGGGAATTTGATGATTGAGAGCCTTTAGAACACGCTGCCTTGAGGTCATTGTCTCTTTAGCCAGCATTTTTGATTTCTCCCGCAATTCAACTAATATTCAGTAACACATAATATGCATCATTGTCATTGCGAGGCCCGGAGGGCCGTGGCAATCTCTAATAATGCAGGAGAGATTGCTTCGCTTCGCTCGCAATGACACCCATTGTTTCACATGTGACAAACCAATAATTCACCCTTTTACTTTCCAAGCGATGCGAGATAGTTTCCAAACCCGACGACAAATGTTGATGCAATCAGCACAAGTATTCCGCAGAAAATAATGTGATGCGTCCGTCGGCTGGCCCCCTTCCATTCCCGGAAAATCAGTCCCCATATATTGCTGAAGATGATGATAAAGGCCATGTGGATGGTCCAGCTTGAAAAGTCGTATTGACCCATCTTAGTAGTGCCCATTCCGTAGAACATAAACTGAAAATACCAGGTGCTTCCAGCCAATGCTGAAAAGATGTAATTGCCAAGAAGCGATGTGCCGCCGCTATCAAGATAATTTTTCGCCGTATGATTTTTAATATTCAGATACACGCACCATATAAAATTCGTTGTTAAGCCGCCTGCGAGGATGCAGACAAAAACCGCACTATTCTGCCACAAATGTGGTGTGCCGCGCTGTACTGCAAGCTGAGCAATAGGTTTTCCCGCTGCTATACCGAATGCCATACACGCGCTCATTACACCGGCAAATATCGCGACCCAGAGTCCCCTGGTGAAGTTGAACTCTTTAATAGTCTCTTTCTTTTTCTCCTCTGATAGCTCTCTTTCTTTGGATATGCCCGCCCAACCGCATATTGCAATACCAATAATGCAGACAAGCACGCCGGTGAGTGTTGTCAAACCTGATACGTGAGTGAGCAAGTCATCAAAAGTGCCGAAGTATATCGGCGGAATGATTGTTCCAAAAGTGGCACAAAATCCCAACGCGATTGCATATCCGAGCGACATTCCGAGATAGCGCATCGAAAGCCCAAACGTCAAACCCCCGATACCCCATAGCAAACCAAAAAGGTAACTGTAGAAAATACTGCTTGCTGGTGCTTCGCGCAGAATTGAAAATAAATTCGGCACCGTTAGAAATGCTACAACCCAGGGCATAACAATCCAGGAGAAGATACCACCTATAAGCCAGTAACTTTCCCATGCCCAATTGCGAACTTTTTTGAAGGGTATGTAGAAACTACCTGCTGCAAAGCCGCCGACGCAATGAAGAAAAATACCTAATGCTATCATGTTCTGCTCAAATTTTATTTTTGGCAGTAATCTATAAGGCGGGCGATTTCACTTCGCAGGTCTTTACGGTGGACAATCATATCAACAAAGCCGTGCTCAAGCATAAATTCGGCTGTCTGAAATCCGTCCGGCAGCTCTATCTTTATTGTCTCGGCGATGGTGCGAGGCCCGGCAAAGCCAATTAGTGCACCCGGCTCTGCTACTATAACATCACCTAACATGGCAAAGCTCGCTGTCACTCCACCGGTCGTGGGGTCGGTTAGAACCGAGATGAAAAGCCCTTTTGCCTCATTAAATTTCGCCACCGCCGCAGAGGTCTTGGCCATCTGTCCCAGTGACACAACGCCTTCGTGCATCCTGGCTCCGCCGGAGCAGCTAACGACTACCAATGGCAGTGATTCCTTCAGAGCCATGTCCACCGCTGCGCATAGTTTTTCGCCGACCACATAACCCATAGAGCCCATCAGAAAGTTAGGCTCCATTACTCCCAGAATTATGCCTCTTCCTTTAATAAAGGCTTTGCCGATCAGTATGGCCTCCTTTGCGCCACTTTTTTTCTCATCCGCTTTCAGACGCTCTTTATAGGAGGTTCCTCTATACTTAAAGTTGAGTGGGTCATTAGTCGTCAGATCGCCAAGGACCTGCTGAAAAGAATCTTCATCGACCAGATACTCAATTCGAGTGGCCGCCCCAATACGAAAATGTTGATCGCATTTAGGACAGACATTAAGATTTTCCTCGACGCTCTTTCTATATAGCATGCGCTCGCAACCGGGACAGCGCATCCACAGCCCTTCGGGCATTTCCTTGCGTGGCTTCAATGAGAAGCCGTTCCACTTTGAATTTGTTTCGTTGGCCATATTAATACTTATTTAGCCCAATATTTTACGTGGGCTTTTCTTTACAGGCCTTTCTAATGGCGTTTATTGCTGACACACGATCTAGTTTTGAAAAAATGGCGTTACCTGCTACCAGAGTATCAGCACCGTATGAGACTACTATAGGCGTCGTCTGGGGATCTATTCCGCCGTCAACCTCGACTCTTATATCAGGACCGACAATTTCTCTGACCTGGATAACCTTCTTTGCTGCTTCCGGCATAAATTTTTGTGCACCAAAACCTGGATGTACCGTCATCACCAGGATCATATCACAGAGCGGCGCACACTCCTCTATCATGTCCACTGGTGTCTCCGGATTCAGGCATATCCCAGCCGTAGCTCCGAGTGCGTGTAATCTGTCAATGAGTTTTTTTGGCTCATTGGCTGCCTCGATGTGAAATGTCACGTGGTCGGCACCGGCCTCGACAAAGCGCTCGGCGAATTTTTCCGGCTCGCTTATCATCAAATGGCTGTCAAAAACCAAATTGCTGTACTTGCGGAGCTTGGCAATCACCGGCGGGCCAATAGTAATATTCGGCACGAAGTGGCCGTCCATAACATCCAGATGCACGATTTTCACGCCGGCTGACTCAATCACAGCTATCTCGTCAGCCAATCGTGCAAAATCAGCGCTCAAGATTGACGGTGCAATCTCAATTGTCCCAGCTTTGGGTAATTGCCGCTGCTTATTAACGTTTACCATTCGCGCTGTCTCTGCCCCATTATAACAGCCGGCGGTAAAACCGCCGGCTAACTGATGAATATCACCTCCAACTAACAACAAACAACCATTGTTATTTGTCATCGAGGATTTCAATAGCTTTGAATTTTTTGCCTTCCAGCAATTCAAGCGACGCTCCGCCGCCGGTGGAAATGTGACTTATTCTGCTCTGCAGATTCAGCTTTTCAACGGCACTTGCACTGTCACCACCTCCGATTACGCTGCGGGCTCCGTTTTTCGTGGCCTCTGCTACAGCTAAAGCAACTGCTTTTGTACCTTCATCGAAAGGCGGCATCTCAAAAACGCCCATAGGGCCGTTCCAAACGATGGTCTTCACACCGGCAAGCTTTTCCGCAAAGAGCTTTCTTGTAGCCGGGCCTATATCCATACCCTGCCAGTCGTTTTCAATGTCACCATCAATAACTTTGTTCTCAGAACCGGCCTCAAACGCGCGGGCTACCACCGTATCTACCGGCAACACTATTTCGCTGCCGATCTCCTTAGCCTGCTTTTGTAATTCAGCGGCTTTATCCAAGAAACCATCTTCACATAAGCTCTTGCCAATAGCCCTTCCATCAGCCTTGAAAAACGTGTATGCCATTGCTCCGCCGATTAGTATGCAGTCAACTTTATCAAGCAGGTTTTCGATAACGCCTATCTTGTCGGAAACCTTTGCTCCGCCTAATATGGCAACGAAAGGCCTTTCAGGGTCACTAATCGTTTCACCGAGGAACTTCAGCTCTTTTTCCACCAAAAATCCGATAACACGAGGTTTACCCTTCATCATCATTGGCACTGTGTACATCGAGGCATTGTCCCTGTGTGCGGTGCCAAAAGCGTCATCAATGTAAATATCAGCCAGCTCGGCAAGCTGCTTTGCAAAATCGTTTTTAGCCTTTCGCAGTTGTACATCCTCTTTTGCAGCTTTGTCTTTTATGGTTTCTTCCTTATGGAAACGTAAATTCTCAAGCAGCATGCAATCTCCGCTGGATAGTGCTTTTGCCTTTTCTTTTACCTCGGCACCAATGCAATCGTCAGCGAAGATAACATCTTGGCCTAACAATTCGGACAGTCTCTTGACTACCGGCGCCAAAGAAAACTTGTCCTCTTTCTGGCCCTTGGGTCGTCCAAGGTGGCTCATAAGAATCAGGGCTCCGCCGCGCTGTAGGATGCTTTTTATGGTTGGCAGGGCTTTGACGATTCGGTCATCGCTGGTAATATTGCAATCATCATCCAACGGCACGTTAAAATCGCAGCGCATCAGGACCTTTTTGCCCTTCACATCAATATCTGCAACTGTCTTTTTAGCCATTTTCGTACTTACCCCAACAAAACCATTCATATTTTATACCCCTGTAAACATAAAAACTACGGTATCATCTTTTTATCGATTCCTGCTTCCACAGGAATGACAATCAAAATACACTCTTACGATGCAGCCATTTTTTCCATTATGTCTACAGTTCGGTTTGAGTAACCCCATTCATTGTCATACCAACTAACGACTTTAATGGTTCTGCCAAGGACTATCGTGCATAGAGAGTCAAAGATGCTCGAAGCCGGGTCATTGATAATATCGCTGCTGACAATTGGTTCATCACAATAAACCAGGATACCCTTCATCGGTCCTTCGGCTGCCTTTTTCATCGCAGCGTTGACGCTATCAACTGTAGCATCTTTTTTCACATTAACCACTAAGTCAACAATGCTACCGACTGGGACCGGCACTCGGATGGCAAAACCATCCATCTTGCCGTCCAGTTCCGGAATAACCTTGCCAATGGCTTTTGCCGCTCCGGTAGTGGTAGGTATAATGTTCACCGCAGCCGCTCGCGCTCGGCGAAGGTCCTTGTGTATCATATCAGCAACTTTTTGGTCATTTGTATAAGCGTGAATGGTTGTCATAAGCCCTTGTTCAATGCCAAACGTATCGTTGAGAACTTTTGCCACCGGCGCCAGGCAGTTAGTTGTGCAGCTTGCGTTCGATACAAATTTGACATCTTTGGTAAGCTTGTTGTCATTAACGCCCAGAACTATAGTTGCATCGATATCATCTTTAGCCGGGACGGTTAAGACTACTTTCTCTGCACCAGCCTTGAGGTGGTCGCCGTAGCCACCCTTGGGTGATTCCTTGGTGCGGAAAATACCTGTTGATTCGACCACAATTTTGACGCCCATATTCTTCCAGGGTAGTTCCGTTGGATTCTTGACTGCAAGAACTTCTATCTCTTTACCGTTAATGATTAGCTTGCTTCCTTTTACTTCGACTGTTCCGTTCCATTTCCCCATTACCGTATCATATTTGAACAGATGCGCAAGACTCTTGGCGTCTGAGAGGTCGTTAACAGCCACCAGGTCCAGGTCGTTTTTCCTTTGGATGATCAATCTTGCTACCGCTCTACCTATTCGGCCGAACCCGTTAATCGCTACCTTTGTTGCCATTTGCAAATCTCCTTATTTATTCAATTTTGTAAATTTGGCTTTTAATAGCTTAATTGTTTTGCGATAAACAGAAACAGTACTTTATTGATTACCTCTTTTTCTGTCAAGAATTTATTCCAAATAGAGGATTTGCATTGGCTATACTGTTATGGAAAACGTGTTTTAGATGATAATTTTAGCGATTTTTGTAACATATTTGCTTACGGCGCAATTATGTTTGTGATGATGGTTGGCGCGATGGCAGAAATTGCAAGGCAAACTGATAAAAACGAGTTAGTATTCAAAGCCCGCAGCGATGCGGACGCCTTAGGCCGGTTGTACGACTTGTTTTATGACCGGATTTTTAGATTTTGCGTGCACAGGCTTTTTAGCAGAGATATTGCTGAGGATGTTACCTCTTCGATTTTTTTGGCTGTCGCCGGCAACATAAAAAACTTTAAGGGCCAAAATGAAGCGGATTTTCAAAGCTGGCTTTATGCCGTAGCAGTCAACCACACAAATGCGTACATAAGAAAAACATCGCGCCGCAAAAAGCTACTGGCAGAAGCCGCTCCTTCAGTGGGAGTTTCTGAAGCTGATAGCGCCGGCGGTTCAGCCGAACCAGATTGGCCAATGCTTTATAAGGCTGTCTTGAAGCTTAAGCCAAAACACCAGACCATCATCACGTTGAGATTTTTTGAGAACATGGATTTTGATGAAATAGGACGAATAACAAGGGTAAAACCTGCAACCGTACGGGTGATGTTACACAGGATTCTAAAGCAATTGCGAAACCATTTGCAAAATACTCTCGACGGAGAAAAATAAAATGTTTAAGAACGAAGCCGATTTCCAAAAGTTAGTCAGCAGGCTAAATATCGATGATAAAGCAAATCCTTCACATCGGGAAAGCCTGCGCCGGCAAATGCTTTCAGTCTTCAACGAAGCTGGGCAGCGGCCTGCAACTCGGACAATCGTCTTTAGAACTTTAGGGAGAACAATTATGAAAAGTAAGATAACAAAATTAGCCGCTGCGGCGGTGATAATCTTTGCAGTGCTTATTAGCTTCAATCTATTAGATGTTTCAACCCCCGCTTTTGCCGAAATCGTTAAGCCTTTACTTACCGCTCGAACCGCTACATTCGAGATGGAGATGAAAGTCCAAGGGGCACCCACCCAAATCTTTGACTGCATATATGCCGAACCTATCCGTATGCGTCAGGCCAGTAAAGAGAATGACACCGTCGTAATAAGCGATCTTCAACAGGGCAAAATAGTCACACTCATGCCGGCACAGAAAAAAGCTGTAGTTATGGAACTTGAAAAAAGGCCGGATAACCAGAAACAAAGCCAGTTTAATATGTTTGTTGAAATCAGAAAACACATTCAGGAAGCTCAGGAAAAAAAGGATGAATCGATACGGTTTTTAGGTGAAAAGAAAATCAACGGCCTTAATGTTATTGGATATCACGTTAGGGAAGCAGGTTTTGATATAACCGTCTGGGCTGATCCGCAAACCAGGCTTCCTGTGCGGATAGAACAAGTTATGGGGCCTATAAGCTTCATAATGGACGATATCGTTTTTGATGTTGAATTAGATGAATCGCTCTTCAGCCTGGAGATTCCCGCCGAATACACTGTCCAGACCATGCAGGTCGATGCCTCTGAGGCAACGGAAAAAGACCTGACCGAGATGTTCCAAACATGGGCCGATTATATGGACAACAGCCTGCCTTCCACTTTAGATATGAACGCACCGATGGAATTTATGAAATATCAGGTAAAAAAAGCTATGAAAGAAGGCCGGGAACCGTCCGAAGAAAGTGTGCTTGAGCTGCAAAAAGTCATTTTGAGGATGGGACGCGGTTTAATGTTTATACAGAATCTTCCCAAAGAGAGCGATTGGCACTATTTCGGTAAAGGCGTAAAATTCGGAGATGCCAACACACCCATCTTTTGGTACCGTCCTAAAGGCTCTGAGACCTACCGTATTATCTATGGCGATTTAAGTATCCGCGAAATGCCTGCTGACCAATTGCCTAAAAACTCCGAGGCCAAACCTGTCTCGGAAAATACATCCGATGGACAGGCTTTAATCGACAAGGCAAATGCGATGGGAGCAACCATACCGGCCGAGAAAAGAGATGTTGTGGAACGCATGTTTAGTCTGAATGAGAAGGACCTGATTGCAGGCTTAAGGGTCTTTTCGGAGCTTTCTGATGGGCGCTACCCAAGCAAGTTAGACACAAAATCAACACTCAAAGAGACCAACGGACTTGGCGTAGATATATTTCGCGATGTGCCAAAAGAGGTGAAAGAGCAGAAGTTGAAGGACATATTCTTTGCCTGTGCATATTATGATAAATTAGTCAGGGAGAAAAAGGACGTAATATACTATGGCGAGAAAGTCACCGCCAAAGACAGCAACAAAGTCCTTATTCGCTGGAGCATTAGAGAAGATAAATACCGCATAGTTTTTGGCAATTTGACCACCAAAGACCTGGCCGCTGAAGATTTGTCTAAACTTGAAAAAAATTACAAACTTCCATCCGGATAGCGAATATATAGGTATGCAACGCAAGGTCGGGCTTTTTTATATCCGGCCTTTTTTATACGCTTTGTTAAGCCAAATTCTCCAAAGGAGAGACAAGTTTTCGTCATTGGGTTTGATAGCAAATATCGTTTTTATCATCATGCACGGCTGTAGCATTTTTAACCCTTGTATTAGCAAAATACTACCTATTTTAGCCAATTCCTCATCATACTTTCCACTCAACATGCTTTATATGTGTATGAATCTTGGTTTTTCATTATCATTCAGAGTAAGAGGCTGCAATGCAATCTTGTCAGAAAGTCATGCAATATCGATGTGAAAATTGTAAATTCTTCTCGGGAAACTCCAACAACCATGAACATGGTGAATGTCATCGCTATCCACCCGCGGTTATTAAAAAACAACAATTTGCATACAATGTTTTTCCGAATGTTAGCAAGGATAGTTTCTGCGGCGAATTCTGTGATAAGGATAGCCTTTAATCAAAAAGGCTTACGGCGCGAGAATATTGCCCTCATTAGAATTCAGTTGTTTTTCCTCAACTATAGTGGAGCAGTAACAGCATTTTCTGTGGCAGCTTAACCACATGGCCCCCCCCTAACCCGTCCTGAGTCCGTCGATTCGGCGCGTCCGTCGATTCGGCACGCCGGATTCGTAACGAACCGGGTCGAAGGATTTGCGTAAAAATATCTTGATATAATCTTCCGTGATTCTTCTTGACCTGAAGAAAAGAAAATGTATAATTTCGGCAATTTCGGCAATTTGTATAATTGGCCTAATGCCAATATAGACAAAATGCTGATAGAGACTGCTCCTAAATAAGCGGAATTCATCTGAGCGGGTTTTCAACTTAGGTTAATTGAATTTTGTTGATTTTCGACATAGGTTGGTTGAAGACAACATCAGTTTTTGGATGTGCGGTATTTTATGTCGGTAAAAATTTTATTAGTCGGTCGCCATGCAATGCTGAGAGAGGGATTACGTTCTCTGCTTCAAAATAAGTTGGATTTTGAGGTAGTAGGTGAAGCAGCAGACGGTCCGACAGCAGTGCGTCTCGCGCGTCAGCTCAAACCGGAGATTGCAGTTATGGACGTCGACATGCCCGGAATGGATGGCATTGATGCGACTCGACGGCTAACTAATGAGAGTCATCCTGTCAAGGTAATTGCAATTTCGAAGAGCTTGGAAAGAAACTTTATTTCAGAGATTCTAAGAGCGGGCGCATCAGGATATATCCCCAAGGAAAGTGCCTTCCACCACCTCGTAACGGCTATTGAGACTGTCCGGACGGGTGAGGTATATCTTTGTTCGAAGACCACAAACGTCCTCGTAAATGACTATATTCGAGGCCACTTTTTGGCCGATTACTCCTCGGATGGATCATTAACCAAACGGGAGCGTGAGGTCCTCAAACTACTGGCGGAGGGCAAACCCTCAAAAGAAATTGCTCTTATCAAGGACGTAAGTGTTAAGACCGTCGATGCCACACGTCGCAGGATAATGCAGAAACTTAATATCGAAAGCTTCGCACATCTGATAAAATATGCCATACGAGAAGGCTTAACATCCGTGGATGCTTGAGCTCGCGCTGGTACTCCGCTAAGGAATGGCTTACGCCAGATGTATCCGGACATTTCCGTGCATGGAAAAACCAGGCAAGTTTTGTCCATGTCTAATCTGCATTTATGCTACACTATTAAAGGAATAATTCTGTATTGAACTTCACCACAGATTTTTTATGATATGAATGTGCTATGTAGAAAAGACCACGCTTGTCATTTCGACCGAAGCCCCTGTGTCTTCTGTCGAAGACAGAAACAGGGGTGAAGTGGAGAAATCTGCCTTATTGGCTTCGTGGCCGGATTTCTCGACTTCGTCCGTTCCGTCTAAAGTAGGACCGGACTCCGCTCGAAATGACATTCTGAAATTCTTTTCTACAAAGCAATATGAATGTGAAATGTAAGCTAATGTTACACGTGGGATTTATCGAGCAAAATTCGTGACGAGAAAAAGCAATAATACCGAATCGATTCGGGCCTTCGCAGAGGCGTGCTGTCTTTTACCGGGTGGCGTCAATTCACCTGTACGGGCCTTTCGAGGTTTAGGTGCAACGCCACTGTTCATAGACCGAGCAGCCGGCTCGAAAGTTTATTGTCTCGATGGAAATGAGTATATCGACTATGTAGGCTCCTGGGGTCCGATGATACTGGGGCACGCCCATCCGATGGTTATAGAAGCGGTTCAGAATGCAGCGAAGAAGGGAACGTCCTTCGGGGCACCGACGTTGGCTGAAACCGCCCTGGCTGAAAAAATTATCTCTGCATTCAAATCTATCCAAAAGATTCGATTAGTCAGCAGCGGAACCGAGGCGGTAATGACCGCGATTCGCCTGGCCCGTGCATATACCAAAAGAGACATGATTATAAAGATGGCCGGCTGCTATCACGGCCACAGTGATTCTTTGCTGGTGGCTGCGGGTTCCGGACTCGCTGAAGCCGGCATCGCCTCCAGTGCTGGTGTTCCTGAACCGCTGGCTAAACTGACAATCGTTATACCATATAATGACCCCTTAGGGGCAAAAGCCGCATTCGATAAACATAAAGACAAAATCGCAGCAATATTAGTTGAGCCGGTCGCTGCAAATATGGGTGTTGTGCCGCCGGTCGATGGTTATCTGCAGACGTTACGAGAATTATGCAACAAAAATAGTGCACTTCTGATATTTGATGAGGTAATAAGCGGATTTCGGGTAAGCTTAGGCGGGGCACAAGAGCTTTACGGCGTTAAAGCCGATCTTACATGCCTGGGAAAAATAATAGGCGGGGGACTGCCAATCGGCGCTATCGGTGGTCGAGCTGATATTATGGATATGCTTGCCCCCACAGGGCCTGTTTATCAGGCGGGAACACTCAGCGGCAACCCAATCGCAACCGCAGCAGCAAACGCAACGTTGGATATCTTATCGTTGTGCGTCGTGCGTCATGCGTCGTGCGAAGAAAAGAATACGCAATACGCAATACGCAATACGCAATACGAGAGACTCGAATCCACGTCAGCCCTATTGGAGGCTGGCCTGGCCAACGCTGCAAAACAGGCAGGTGTCTCGATTACGATTAATCGTGTCGGCTCGATCATGAGCTGTTTTTTCACTGATCAGCCGGTGCGGAACTTTACTAATGTGCAGGCTACCAATATACAACAATTCAAAACATTCTTCACAGAGATGCTCAAGCAGGGCATCTACTTAGCTCCAAGTGCTTATGAAGCGATGTTTGTATCGCTCGCCCATACAAAAGAGGATATCGAAAAGACAATCGAAGCAGCACAAAAGAGTTTCCGCAAAATCAAGTAATTAGAAAGTGAACTAAAGTGACTAAAGTGAGCTAAAGTTATAATTTATGATTTTAGGCACTTTAGTCACTCCCAACTTTTGGCACTTCAAAACTTGATACAAATCGATAGTTCCCCGAGCCTACAGCAAAGACCGCACAGCCATCTTCCATGCGGAGAAATTTTATCTGCTCAGATTCATTTATGGGTCGCCTGCCTTCGGTGATACTTTCAGCATTCTTGGCCGGCACGTATACAGTGGCGGTAGTATTAGCAGGAATCGTTATGTTCAAAATAAACGAGTCATCTTTAATCTTCCAATCGCTGATAATCAAGCCATTGATGGATTTGTAGCTTGCTTTTGTGTAAGTAAGTCCACCCCCCTTCTTGCTTTCGCAAGAAAGCAGGGGGGGTCTGGGATGAATAATAATATGTTTATAGCCGGGGCCATCTGTATCGATGCCTGAAACAGTCCCGAAGAGCCATCGGCCAACCGCACCGAAGGAATAGTGGTTAAATGAATTCATGCCCGGGTCATGGAAACCTTTTTCCTTGGTCCAGCCGTTCCATCGCTCCCAAATGGTGGTTGCACCATTTTTGATGCTGTAGCCCCAGCTTGGGAAAGTGTCGTTATTAAGCAGGCGATAAGCAATATCAAGATTGCCGGTTTGAGTAAGTGTGGGCAAAAGATAACTTAAACCTACGAATCCCGTAGTCAAGTGCCAATTACTTCTCTTGACCGTTTCTACCAAATGTTGGGCGGCGAGCTGGCGTTTGCTTTCGGGCAGCAAATCAAAGTAAAGCCCCAGACAATAGCAGGTTTGCGTGTCACCCTTAATTTTACCGTCGTCGGAGACGTACGCTTTATTGAAAGCATCTCTAATTTGCTCAAAAAGAGCTTCATATTCTTTCGCATCCCGGTCTTTGCCGATAGCAATCGCCATTTTCGCCAGCAGCCGTGTGCTATATGCAAAATAAGCTGTTCCAATTACATCTTTAGGTGTTTCTTCACCGATGGCAACCCAGTCACCATAACCGGTAGCCGGTCGCAACAAGTCCTCGCTGTTGGCTTTTAGATATGCGACCCATTTTTTCATTGAGTCGTAGTGTCTTTCGATAACTTGCTTGTCACCGTAGACGTCGTAAATTATCCAGGGACAGATAACACCGGCGTCACCCCAGGCGGCTGTGCCGTCACCCACGGCTATCTTGCGCGGAGCTACATCCGGAAATGCACCTTCTTTGCTCTGAGCATCTTCAAGGTCTATCAGCCATTTGGTGAAAAACGCTGCTACATCCATATTATAAGTTGCAGTTCGGATGAAAATTTGAGCGTCACCGGTCCAGCCTAAGCGCTCATCACGCTGCGGACAGTCGGTCGGCACCTCGATAAAATTGCTCCGTTGGCTCCATACTATATTACTGTATAGTTGATTGATCATTAGATTGGAACACTCGAATGAGCCGACCAGCGGTGTATCCGAATGTACAACAATGCCGGTAATATCACCAAGCCCAGGCTTGCCGGGGTAGCCGGTTACCTCTACATATCGAAATCCATGAAAAGTAAATCGCGGCTCCCAAACCTCCCGTCCTTTGCCCTTTAGAATATACGTATCGGTACAGCGCGCACCACGAAGGTTCTCGGTATAGACAGTTCCGTCGGGATTGAGCATCTCAGCAAATCGCAAAACAATCTTCGTTCCCGCATCTCCCTTTGCTTTCAGCCGGACCCAGCCGGCAAAGTTCTGACCCATATCGAAAACGTAAACGCCATTTTTTGGCTCTGTGCACTTTTTGGGCTTTATTTCCATGATTTTTTTCACCGTCACGCCCGGATAGGCCTGTACCTTGGTATCGACTTTTTCTGTCACCGTTACCGCATTCCATGTTGAATCATCGAAGCTATACTTATCCCAACCAGTCATTTCCTTACGACCATCGTATGTTTCACCCATCTGGAAGTCCGCCTCGACAATCGGGCCGTATGCTGCCTTCCAGGACTTGTCGGTCGAAACGATTTCTTTGCCGCCGTCGGCATATTCAACTTCAAGCTGCATGAGCAATCGTGGCTGGCTGCCATAGTTTTCCCTCTTTTGGCCAAAACCCACATACCCTGCGTACCAGCCGTCGGCAAGGATTGCGCCCACGGCGTTGTCACCCTTGTTAATCATGTCGGTAACTTCATAAGTCTGATAGTACACCCGCGTGGGATAATCGGTCCAGCCGGGCGTGAAGTAATCCTCGCTTACGTGTTTGCCGTTGATGTGCAGCTCATAAAGTCCCAGAGCAGAGACATAAACCATAGCTCGCTTGACAGGTCTTTTAACCGGAAAAACTTTGCGCAGATAAGCAGGCGGGGGTAAAACCAGCTCATCCTCTGAGAGCTTGCCCCAGGGCTTATCGCCAACTTTGGCAATTTCCTCGGCATTATGCCAGCTTGCATCATTGAAACGCGGCTTTTGCCAATTTTTTTGCCTGGCATCAGATGCCTTCCAGGAACCGTCAATTGAAACAGTCTCATGGCCGGTTTCAAATTCGATCAGCAACTTGCCGGCAAGTACTGCATGATTAGCGGCATCATTCTCATTTGTGCTTTCTATTGCCAGAGTATTGCTGCCTGCCTTGAGCTTGTCACTTATATCAATCGTCTCAGAAAGCTTCAATCCCGGAATACGATGTATTTCCTTGCCATTGAGAAAGAATATTACGTCATTGTTCGCAGCTAATCGAAAGCGTGCTCGTTTTATTTTTTTATCCTTGTCCCGAGCGTAGCCGAGGGAACGGCTTATTTCGATTTTACGTCGGAAAAACCGCCTGCCCTTTTGGTCGCTTTTCCGCGGGTCACCCTCACCAAACCACACCCACTTGCAGTCATCAAGACTAATCGCCTTGGCCTCTTCAGTGCCTAAAACTTCCCAATGGGATGCATCATAACCTATCCATTGCGCCTGCCAATCTGCCGTACTGAGCAGCCCCATCGTCCAAAATGCTGGTTTGCTCCAGGCGGAAACTTTGTCATTTTTATCCCATACGCGCACCTTCCAACAGCATTGCATGCGTGACATCAACGGCTTGCCCGCATACATTACCTGATTGCTCTGGTCAGAGCTGATTTTGCCACTGTCCCAAAGGTCGCCTATATCGAGGTCGAGAAGGTTGTCACTGCTGGCGACTAAAATCTGGTAGGCGCTTTGCATCTGACCTCTCTGGTTGGATTCCATAATCCAGCTTAGCCGAGGCTGAAGAATATCAATTCCGAGAGGATTGACACGGTACTCGCAACGCAAATGCGTGACGGTAAGCTGGCAGATTCCAGTGCCTTTTGTGAACATCGTGGCTTCGTCCATGCAACCTAAACTTGTCCCGAGCGTAGTCGAGAGAGTGGATAATAATAACAATTTTATCGTAATAATAACAATTTTATTGTTCTTTTTCATTCAGCGACTTGCTCTTCATGTAGAAGGGGGCTGTCCCGAACCACAAGACCATGCCCACGATCATAAGATAATAATGCACTTTGATATCGAAAACGCCCTTGAAGACAAACAGCGAGGGCACGATCGTCAGCACCAGTCCGAGATAGGAGATTATTTTGAGTATGCGTTTCATTGTCCGACCTCCTGGGATTGAATCCGGGTGTTAGCGGTCTTTTGTTGAATGGCACTAAATATCGTGTATAGCGTTACAGCAACAATCCACTCGGGCGCCACCAGGAACAACAGGTCGGCCTTGATGTTCGCCAGCCAGGCCGGCTGTTTGCCTTCGAGCAGTCTCGATAACCAGCCGTAATGGTCCTTGCCGTAAATGAAAACAGAAAACAGGAAAGCGCCTATCCACGCGAAAGTTGCCGGCCAGCTAATCATCAACCTGGCTTTCTGGGCATAGTCGCTGATCAAACCCAATTTCGGGAAGACCCAGATATCGATGAAAATGAACGCCCCGAGCGGCATGAAGAACAATCCGTAATACCCGACGATGCGGTCCAGGTTGGCATTGACCGCCGGAATACAGGCCGTCATAATCATGAACACACCGGCCGCAAATGTGACCTTCCAGCGTTTCCAGTTCGGTGTCGCTACCTGGATCGCCAGACCCGCCCGATAGAGCGTTGGATTGGCTGTTGTCCAACCGGCAATCACCACGCATACGGCCCCGGCAAAGCCCGCCCCGAACAGCGCGATATTTCCGGGTTGAGGATTGGCGTTCCCAGCCGCCAGGTAAGCCGCACAAAGAATGCCCGAGCAGACCCAGGCGCCGTAATGGCCCAGATACATGCCGAAGGCCGAGGCAAATCCCTGCGTCCATTTCTTGGCGTAGCGGAAGATTGTGATGTCGGCCATGCCGATGTGCTGTGTTGCGTTGCACAACCACGCAAAGCCCATCACATGCCAGAAGGTGTACTTGGAATTCAATCCGGCCGGCACACCCGTAAAAATCTTCTCATTGGCCACGCGCCAGAAATCCCCGATTGAAGAGCAGCCGATATCCGCCAGCACCGCAATCGCTCCGGCAAAAAAGACCAGAACCATCCATGGCGCACAGATTTTGGAAAAATGCGCAATTTTCTCGAATCCCAGCACTGCCAGTGCCGCAATCACCGCGCCCACGATTACCGCCAGCAACATCCACGGCACCGTTGGAATCACCTCGCCCGCCGCGAAATCGGGGTTTGGGATGTTGAACGGAATCGACACCGCTGTCACTGCGACGTTGACCATCGCCCCTGCCAACAGACACAGGATAATCGCGTAAAACGCGCTGTAGGCGATCGTCAGGTAGGGACCGCAAATCCTGCGTAACTGCCAGTAGATAGTCAGGCGAGTCTTGACACCCACGGGAGCGCACAGCAGCGCCCAGCTCAGCACTGCTAAAAAGTTGCCGACCAGCAACCCGAGAAAAAAATCCCTGGCCGACACCCCATGCATGACCATCAGCGGCCCCAGCACAAACTCGGTCCCGGCGATGTGTTCACCCGAGAACATGGCTATAAAAGTCTTCCAGCCGTGCAGCTTATCCCTGGTTACCGGTTCGCGTTCGTATTCATAGAGCGCATCGAGCCGTTCGATGAGGCTTGATTTATGTCCTGTGCTCATAGGCAATGACTCCAAGGCTGGATGGTTCTGCTGCAGAGGTCGCAAAAGAAATTAAATATCAAGATTCAAAATGCTTTGTAGAAATGACAGCAGAGTACGTGTTTAGCCAGAGTAAACCATCCCCAATCCGCCATGTCGGTTAAGCCGCCATGCCGGATTGAGGCTGCCACTCAACGAGGCTATAAAGGGTGGCAGCCCCAAGCGCAGCTTGGGGATGGTCTTTTTCAATATTTGGCTAAACATATACACAGCAAAGCTGTCATTTCGGTATTAGGATTTAGAATTTAATTGCCATTATAATCATTTGAGCCGCCGTAGATGAAGCGCATCTGGCCTACATTCGGTATCCACCTGAGCGAAGTAAAGCCATACATTATTCTCATTGGAAGGTTTCGCCGGCTCTTGTTTGAAAGATATGTTTTCAGACCTACGGGCCATGGAAATGCAAATCCGCTGGGCCAATAGACAAACAGCGCTTTGCCGACTAAATAGTCACGCGGAACAGTACCTTTGCGATAGGACAGCCCGTTATTAGCTACGCCTTTATTGTCCCACCATCTGCCATCCTCGCTGTTGGGACTGTTGTCACCAAGAACGAAAAACTCATCTTTTGCAAGGGTAAAAGGATTACCCTCGGTTGCTCTGCCTGTATCGTCATTGTTGGCAGTTTTTTCCTCGGTATAGTGAATATCCCTGGAAATCGCTATATGTGACAGTGTTAACTTACCGGCTCCAAAGATTTTGACCCACGGCTCAGCATCGGTCTGCCTGGGTCCCGCATCCTCCGGACCGGTTCCCAAATCGTAAGTCAAATTTTCACTGCCGAATTCAAAAATCAACAGATGGTCAATATTGGCAAATTTGACAAGAGTCGGCTTGTTCACAGCCGGTGGCAGGATTGGTTTGCGCTTTAGCTCCATTAGCTGCTTATCCGGTCCGACTTTGGCAATGACCATTTCGCTGGTCTCGCCCCGTGAGATGGCCGACCGCGATTTTGTCCTGATTCCCAAGTTATTTATCTCACGGGTCGAACTGATCCAGGCACTGTAATTGGTTTGATACTTCCTGAGAGTTATACCAATGTTTCCATCACTTTTGCCCGATTCAACGTAGAAACGCACCATTAGGTCGCTGCATTCCGGCATGTCCTCTTCTCTTCTGAAATCCAAATCGTTGTAGGAATACATGGCTCTAAAGTCTTTGCCGTTCGGCGTGTTATAAATCAGGGTGTTGATTTGCTCTGTGGAACCGTCCAAACGAGCCAGCGTAGGACTGTCTTTATTATCGATTATCCATTTTGAGCCTGTGTCATTTTTGAGTGGCTGACGCCATGGATGACCGTTAAAAGAGCCTTCACGCGGTCGAACAGGCTGATAATCGTGGTCGTAGACGGGCGTCCATAGCTGCTGCTGAACCTTAGGCGGTTTTCGGCTGATTTGACCATTTGTATAAACATCACCGTCAATAATTTCAATTGTCTCTTCCGGAAGCCCGATCAACCTTTTAATGTAATTTTCTGTGGGATCCAGCGGATTTTTGAATACGATGATGTCCCACCGTTTAGGTTCAATGAGCTGGTAGATACATTTTAGCACAAGGATACGGTCCCCATTTGCTACAGGCATCATTTTCCTGGTAAATCGGTTGTTCCCCTGTTCATAACCGCAGCTTGGGCAGCGAGTATGAGGCAGCTCAACGCTGACGGACGGGATAGTATCCGTGGGCATTCGATATCTTTCGGGCGAAAAACCATGACTATACTTGTATCCGCATTGCTCGCAGCACAGTCGGAAATGAGCTCCTTTGAGCGTATTAGCCATACTGCCGGTAGGTATGCGGAACGCCTCCATTATGAACGCCCGGAAGACGAAGGCCAATATAAAGGCGGTTATCAGCCACTCGAAGGTATTCGCAACTTCAGCGGCTATATCTTTTCTTTTTCGAGTTTTTTTGCTCTTATCTTCAGACATAAATGCTATTCCTGCTGTAATCTCGGCTCACGTATCGATTCTTACATTAAATTGAGTAAATATAATATATTCAATTATGTCGACAAGTCTTTAACTGGTCAATAGACTATCTATTTGATTATCAATAAAACCAGGAATTGAACAGAAATTAGACAGCAAGCGAAATATTACAGCATGGACGGAGTCAGGTTTTTTCTCAGTGCCTGAGGCACAATTGAATTTTTTTTATAATCTGAAAATTTTTGTATAAAAATTGCTTGCTGTCTCGAAGTCTTTATTGTATAGTACCTTGCAATATTGTGGAGTTTTTATTCTCGTAGCTGGTTTTTCAGATAACAAAGGAATCTATTGTCCAATAGTGCCGCTGAACTTGTCCCATCGACCTTGCTCGATGCGGGCGTGAGTCAGATTGAAGGACAGGTTAGTGTGCGGCCGTGACCCCAAAAGAGGCCCGTCCCTTCAACTATGTTCAGGGCAGGCTCTGAGCCGGGTCGAAGGATATGTGATGAGCTGTTTAATAACCAGGCTTGTCCCCGCCGACAGGCGTCCTCCGTCAGGAGTCCCTATGACTGTGGAGAGCGAAGTCGAGGGAAAAGACAGGTTGTCATATAACAGTTCTGATAGCATAACCGGAATCTAATTTCTCAACAGCTCTTTTCCTGAAATGAGGTAACCTATGGCAACAGTTACAAAGAAAGAACTTATCGACCGGATTGCAGAGCGCACTCAAGCAAAAAGAGTGACAGTCAAGCGTATAATCCAAACGTTTCTTGACGAGATAACACAAGAACTTTGCAGGAACAACAATCGTCTGGAATTCCGGGACTTTGGTGTCTTCGAGACCAGGACAAGAGCCTCGAGAGTCGCGCAGAATCCCAAAACCCTTGAGCGTGTTGAGGTCCCCGCAAAGCGAACGGTGAAGTTTAAAATGGGGCGGCTGATGAGAGAGAATCTTTGTGTCCCTGCAGCAGAACCGTCAGATGTGAAATAAATATTCTGTAATATGCCATTCAGTTTTTCGACTGCTGTAAATCCTCCAGCTATAGGGGGCCGGTGTTTGACCGGGTGCTTTTGTATAGCATCTCGTGAATAAAGTAGTTGCTGAATAGCTCATCACTTCTGTGTTGCCAACAGGTAACGCGAAATTGCCCGTCCTAATTCACTATTTGGCGCAAAAATAGTATCTGTTTTACAAGTTTATGCTTTTTCCTTGCAATTAAAGAAACTTTCTGTTATTTGTTATGGTGAATTTAATAACGTTTTTTAATTGCAGATTATGTTTGCTTCTGAGATCAAATCCGGGCTGGACTGTAATGTTCTCGTGCTGAACAGGCACTATATGGCCATCCGCATAGTGGGAGCCAGGCGGGCCTTTTCTTTGCTTTTCCAGGATCTTGCTGAAGTTGTCTCCCTCGAGGAAGGCAGATATTCCAACTATGATTTCCAGAGCTGGTGTGAGGTAAGCCAGTTCAAGCGTAATTTCGAGCCGGCCGGACACGACTGGATCTCTACGGTAAACTTTCATATTGCGGTACCGCGGATTATTCGGCTGCTGTTTTATGACCGCCTGCCGCGGACCGATGTCAAGTTCAATCGGCGGAACATCTTCGCCCGCGACAAAAACAGGTGTCAGTATTGCGGCAGGCGCCGGCGAACCAGCGAATTGTCACTCGACCATGTTATCCCCAGGAGCATGGGTGGTAAAGCCGTTTGGGGAAATATAGTTTGTGCCTGCGCCGAGTGCAACGTCAAAAAAGGCGGCCGAACTCCGAAAGAAGCTGGTATAACACTTATTCATAAGCCCGTTAAGCCGAAACACAATCCACTCGTACATATCCATCTCGGCGAGCAACGCTACCGTAGCTGGCAGCAATTCCTCGACCACGCATACTGGTCCGTCGAGCTGAAATAGAGTTGACTACCGCTCGATTTTGCAAGTGACACAAATTTTATGGTTTGCCGTTTGCTTGATGTCTCTACATAAATTTAGTATAATTAAGCTGAGGGGATTTGAAAGAACAGGCAGGTTCAAAATGACAAGTCGTGAAAATATCGCCGGGAGGCAATTATTTCTTTTACTGCTGCTAATATTTCTAATAGCTGCCTCGGGCCAGGCTGCTGAAAATCTCCTAAGTAATCCCGGTTTCGAGCTTGGAAATACTTCCGGATGGAAAACTTGGGGCTGTAGTCTGACAGCCGTACAGGATCAAGTACATTCCGGTGACTATAGTGTATGGGTATCTAACAGAAGCCAGTCATGGCAGGGGCCTGTTCACTCTGTTATCGGGAGAATGGAACATGGAAAGACATACACCATCTCCGCCTGGATCAAACTCGACAATGCCGAAAGCGCACGGATCATCATAACCTTTATGCAAATGGACGGGCGCGGCATTCGCTATATTAATGCGAGTACGTCAAGCGTATCCGATGATCAATGGACTCAAGTCTGCGGTGAATTTGCCCTGAATGTGACCGGAACATTAGAGGATATGGACGTTTACTTTGAAGGTCCGGCACCGGGGATTAATTTCTACCTTGACGATGCAGAGCTCGTGGAATTGGTTTCTGAGCCAACAGAACCTTATGCCATCGGAGTCGTGGATGTGAATATGGTTTATCAGGAGCTTGAAGGCTTCGGCGCCTCCGGTGCCTGGTATGAGAATTGGCTGCCGGCCCACCCCTTGAGAAACGAAATTTACGATTGTCTTTTCAAGCAGTTAGGCCTCGATATTTACAGGATACGAAACACTTACGGTATCTCCAGCAGCAACATAAGTAACTCAGCTAAAATCATTCGCGCCGCCGAGGCCTCGCTGGGCCATCCCATAAAGGTCATGGTTTCCTCCTGGTCACCTCCCGCTTACCTTAAAAGCAACAACAGTACAGTGCGTGGGACGCTCGCTCAATATCCCAACGGCGGTTACATGTACGATGAGTTTGCACAATGGTGGGCGGACAGTCTGGTTGAGTATTCCAATTACGGCATAGACGTAAACTATGTGAGTATCCAGAATGAGCCGGATTGGCTGACCGACTGGGACACCTGTAAATTTACACCTACAGAGACAACAGCGTGGGCGGGCTATAACTTGGCTTTCGAGGCTGTGTATCAGGAATTGAGTGCCCGAATGGATAAGCTACCCAAGCTGCTTGCACCCGAATCTTGCAACTGCGGTGGTTCAAACAGCTTTATCGATGCGCTTATCGACCCGAATCATGTCTACGGTTACGCCCATCATCTCTACGGCGGCGGCAGCCATGATAGACCGGATGATTACATCTCTGCAATGACAAACTTCGCCGCTCGGTATGGTGACAGGCCGCTGCTGCAGACTGAATTCGCCAAGGGCGAATCAGAACCGCTTACTTTTTCAGATGCAATGAATCTGGCGCTTTTGATGCACAACTCTCTGGTTGTTGAGGGAGTATCGGCATATCTTTACTGGGAATTATTCTGGCGAGAACCTAAAGGTCTCGTAAGTCTCGACAATCCCTGGCAGGCCAATCCAGGCTATACAATAAACCATACCTATTATGCCTTTAAGCAATACTCTGCATTTACCGACCCCGGCTGGCATCGCGTCGAGGCCTCGACCAATTCGAGCGGCCTGCGCATCTCCTCCTTTATCAGCCCCGATGCCAACGAGGTGGCGATTATAATCATCAACGTCTCGGACGTTAGTATCGACTTATCGCTGTCGTTGGGAGATTTTTTACCGGATAGCTGCGAAGTGTACCGAACCAGCGAAACAGAACACGCTGCCTATGTAGGCACTTTCGATCAGTCACAATCGTTGACTCTCCCTCCACAGACAATTACTACCATCAGCCTGACCGGCAGCTATTTACCTGATTCGGTAGGTGTTGATGATACCATTTCTCCACAATAAACTCGATTTGACCGACTGAACCAATTAATTGGTATGAGGTCAATCAGTCTGGTTTGCAAGTTCGCGAAATACCAAGTAACGATTTAATGTAATTCTTTATCCAGCCCCAGTGCAGAATGATATGCACAACAATCAAAGCGATAAATGCAACAGCTAAGTAAAAATGTATATCGCCCCATTCATGGCGGCTCATCCCCCACAAATATTTGACTTCTTCCCTTCCCCGGCCTCCACTTATCTCTCGGCCAAGACCCCCAGTTCCTGGCGGCAGGATGTACTTGATGATAAAGCCGGTGACGGCCAAGCCCACAAAAATAATAAAGCTAACAAAATCGACAATAAAATTCAGCGTTATACGTTTCATCATATTAGTTCCTCTATAAGACACTCTTAGGATACTTTTTCTTTATTTTAATGTCAATACGCCACAGAGGACACAGAGAGCACAGAAATTTATATTGTTTAGCCCTGCCATTTATGGCAGGGTTCTTGTCTTTTTTGACACGGATTAACACGGAAAATTTGGTGACAAACAGACTCACGGTTGTTAGACTCAACTCTGCGGATACTGAACAGGCCGGTAGGATACGTCTGGTCCGGCAGAATTGACGGAACGGATTTGGAGATTCCTATGCGAGATACGAAAGGACCTCAATGAAAGGGAACTGTAGAATAGGCAACTTGTTTGTTTATTCTGTTAATATAATGCAACACGAATCCCGTGAGTTTGTAAGCTTCCAAATAAAAGATCTAAAATTATTAATGAATGAATTAAAATATTGTAGGAAGAATTTTACTATATAATAAATAAAAATTGTGGTGTATTTGATAAATGTCAACAGTTTCCGAACATGATTTGTCTTTAGAGGAAAATAATAATGTTCTGGCGTAAGCATATTATTAACTGCAAACCCGCGCTTCCTGCTACAGAAATGGTCAAACGTACTCGTATAGTAGTTATCGACGACGAGAAGACGACATTCCCTTTTGAAGTATTGCAACAACAGGGCTATTCAATAGACTACTGGCCTGATGTAAAGGATATAGCTAAACTTGAGAAAGGTTTCTACGATATTATCATCCTCGATATTGGCGGTATAGGAAGAGAGTTAGATGCAACCAACGAAGGAATTGCGGTTTTGAAACATTTGAAAAAGCTAAATCCTGCCCAAGTTATAGTTGCCTTTAGTGGACAGTCTTACGAATCGGCAAAGATTCCTTTTTTTCAACTTGCAGACCAATATGTTCCGAAACCAACTCCGGCGATAACATGGAAAGAGATTATCGATGACCTGATAAAGACGAGGATCACCGTTGAGCATTACTGGGCTACTATGAGACAAGCGTTAAAGGATGCAGGAGCAAACGAAAAAGCTATCAAAGGTATCGAAGACAGTTTAGTTAAAGCTGCTGAGGGTGGTCGAGTGAACTTAAGCAGGGCTATTCAGAAAATTGCTGGCCCAATAGAGAACGCTACTACAATCGCTGCTATAGGAGCAAAAATCATCGCGCTTTGCGGTTTATAGGGAGATTTATGGAAGATCCGCTTTTGGTATTTTGCCCATATCCAACCATTCACTCGGATGGTTCGCTGATGGATGGTATCAATGTACCACAGAGCAAGTATTGTAGAGAGAAATGCAGAACCTACGAGTGTCTAAAGTTTAAACCAGGTGATAAGGAAAAAACGCCTGTTTTCTACACATGCGCCAAAGGATTCAGCGTGGTTGTTGTAAAAATAGAAGAATCACTGATTCGGATAAATGGGGTAATTGAAGTTAGCACTAACAAGGCTTCAAAAATATTCAAGAAAGAACAAATAAGCCGCAAGTTAAAACCACCAGAGTTAGAACGGTGGTTAAATGCTTTCTCAGCCATCCGCCCAGAGTACGAAAGATATGTCGATGAGAAAGCTAAGGAAGCAGTTCACGCTTTGCACGATATAAAATCCCTCATTGGGTCAGTACTGACTACAGCAGAGCAATGCATTAGCGAACAAAAGGGTAAAACGATAGACGAAAAAATAGAAGCTTCACCGCCGCATATACAAACAATATATCACTCTTGCGAGATACTTCAATCTCTACTTCAGATAACTGATATTTTGACAAATCCGGCTGTTGCTCAATACGGGACGCCATGGGCATTTTCAGTTCATGGAGTAATACTGAAGTTGATTAAGATACATGAGAATAAAGCCCTTTTGCAAAATAAGAAATTAACTCTTAGGGGACATTCCATTAACAAAGTCAGTCTTTACAACTCTTTCATAATTATACCACATATACTTTTAGATAATGCCATTAAACATTCTGATCGGGATACGGAGATACGCGTTTGGATGGAGGACAAAGACAATGGAGAGATTAAAATAGATTTTTCATCTTTTGGCTCACTTGTGCCAGAAACAGAGAGAGACTTCATTTTTCAGCGTGGTGTAAGAGGCAGCAATGTAAGGGCAAAAGGATCTGGATTAGGATTGTATATTGCTCAGCTTGTGGCAAAAGCAAATGGTTTTGAAATTAGTTATAGAGCGAAACCGACAGGGATTTTAGGAGATAAAGGCTATAACCACTTCATATTTACGGTACCTGCTTCAGCACCCGCACATGTGTACAAACCGCCGGTTTGCACAGCTACTCTTTCTACTCGGTCTGTCTATGGGTGATAGCTTAATTGAGGGGGAAAAAGGTTTTTATTGGGGACGTTTACCGATTCCGAAGATTTTGCTGGAGAATTAAAGGTGTCCGCCTGCCCCATAGGGGGTACTTTTTTGGCTGGAGACAAAGGAAACAGAATTCGAGCATCTCCTTCCCAATTAATCGGGACTCAGGACAGGCAAGGATTAGATTGCCGCGGCCCTTTGGGCCTCGCAATGACAGGTGTCGAGAAAATAATTTACTTGAAAATTAAGCTCTTTTCGGGTATAATACCTGCCAAAAATAGAATACAGAATACAGAATACAGAATACAGAAGATATAAGGCAAACACATCAAGAATGGGGGAGATTACAAAGCAGAAGACAGATGACGGAAGAAAACAGATGATTGACAAGTGATGAGGGACGACGGACGAAGGAAAACGAAAGACAGCCTGTCCGGCGTAGCCCGCCTACCCAGAGGCTTGTCCGGCGGGCAGGCTTTAGCGAAGATGGAAAGACAGAACTCAGAAGTAACCCCTAAGGTGTAAAATCCTAAGCACTAAATCCGAAACTCTAAATTCATCCCTAAGGGACAAGATTTCAAATGTTCAAAAAACCTGAATTCTCAATGCGAAACGAAAAACCAAAACGCAAAAATCAAGATTCAGCCGATGGGATGGGTAACTTTCCCTCAAGGGACTTGTTTGCCTATGCTGTCAATACCTATGGCACAAGTTTTACGCAAACCTACGTTATTCGACAATTGTCGAGAATATTCTACAAATCGGCCCTATTTTATGCAAAACAAAGCCAATTTCAAAAAAGCCCAAATGAATGTAAACTCACTTATGATAAAGGATTATGAAAATGAACGCCTTCGCAGGCCGCATGGAAAACAAAGCCAATCAAAGCCAATTTCAGACGACAGACGACAGATAACAGAAGACAGAAAACAGATGACAGATGGCAGAAGACAGAAGACGGAAAACAGATAACAGAGGACAGACGACAGAGTTCGGTTCTCCGTCCTCTGTTAGCGGCACGAACTCATTAACAGGATAAACCGTAAAATGGTTGTTTTACTGGAAAAACTGCGGTTAATAATGTATAAGAAGCAGGCCCGCCTGCCCAGAGTGTACGGCGGGCAGGACTTTAAACAAGCGAAAAGGATTTTATAAATTTGGAGTTTAAGATGACAGCATTGGTATTAGCTCAAATATCAACTCTCGCTGAGGGGTGGACAAAAACCATCAACTACGAAATCATTCGGGGTAATGAAATTTGGCGGTTCGGCCTTGTTTTGCTCGCGGTTTTGGTCGCAATGGCAGCAGGGCGAATTGTCCAGTTTTTTATTAAGAGCTATGCCCAGCGGCTGGCAAAGAAAAAAGTTGATAGTCCTCTGGCAATCTTACTTGCAGCGCTGGCAAATCCGATATATGTGGCGGTATTTGCAGCCGGCATATTTCTCGCGAAAGTCCCCCTGTTCTTTAATGACGAAAATGGGATTAGAACCACACTCGGTGATGGATGGACAAAAATCGCTCGTGTAATAGCTGCCATTGCCGTAGCTTATGCCCTTTATCGGCTTGTCGATGTCATCGAATTCTATTTGAATCGCCTGGTCGGCAAAACGGAAACCAAGCTCGACGATATGCTCGTGCCGGTGGTGCGTAAGGCCATGCGAGTGACAATAGCGATTGTCGCAGCTCTTCTGATTAGCGAGAATATCCTGGGGGCGAATGTAAAGTCACTTCTGCTTAGCGCCGGCGTCGGCGGCATTGCTATCGCCCTGGCAGCCAAGGAGACAATAGCCAATTTCTTCGGCTCTATCACTATCTTTACGGACAGGCCCTTTCAGATGGGCGAGTTGATAAAGATTGAAGGTCATTTCGGCCCCGTCGAGGAGGTCGGCTTTAGAAGCACACGGGTCCGCACACTCGATGGTCATCTTGTCACTGTTCCTAATAGCGTGATTGCAAATTCGATTGTGGAAAACGTGGGCCAGCGTCCCTTTATCCGCAGGAAATCAAATATCACCATAACTTATGATTCGGGCCATACCAAGGCCAAAAAGGCCGTCGAAATCATCAAAGAGATTTTGGCTAATGTGCCGGAGGCAAATACTGATCCTGAAAAGCTGCCGAGGGTGTACTTTAGCGATTTTAACGATTGCTCGTTGAACATATATATGAGCTATTGGGTCAAGCCCCCAGATTATTGGCTGTATCACGAGGTCAATCAGCGGGTCAACTTAGAGATGATGAAGCGTTTCGAAGCCGAAGGAATCGAATTCGCCTTCCCCACACAAACGCTTTATGTGAAGAAGGAATAGAAATCACCTTCCGAGCAGCCGAGTGGCGTGGTGGATTCAATGCTCGGGGAAAATAGGGAAATGATATAATATAAATGAGGTACGAAAGAGACACTTACCGATGGGGCTAATGTTGAAAGGCCTTGCTAATTATCTTCGGGTACGCCTGTCTGTGTCTTCCGTGGCCGTCCCATGCAGCTCTCGCAATGACAAACACCCACTACTCTTAGATGTGTTGTGCCAGCAAGGGCCTTTGTCTCAATCAGCCTGGCCCCTTTTGCCTGCATCTTGCGAAGTGCCATTTGCGCATCCTTTTTATTACGCGAGCCTACCGCATCGACCACAACAGCCACATTTTTTCCTCGCTGCAGAAGTCCCAGCGCCGTCGCCTTAATAGCGTCTTCCGCACACGCACCTATCAGGACAAATTCACCGGCACGCACTTCGCTCAGCAGCCTGTCGATTCGAGGCTCGTCAAACGGGTCAACGCATCGCTTGTGAAAAATAACTTGATTGTACTGCCGCAGCATGTCTCTTGGCAAATCGGTGCTTCCGTCCGCTGGAAAAGTCACCCTGTTTTCCAGCAATGTATAATGGATCTTTTTCTGTCCGTCGGTGCCGTCAACACAATAGTGGTTCTCATCCCCGTTGTTAACCGGATATACATCACAGGTCGAGATTATGGGGATATTTTTCCTTCGGGCCCATGCCATTACTCTTCGGATGTGCGCAAGAACTCTTCTGTGGTTTCTTATGCAGGCCTTGCCATCGGCTAACAGGAAGTCTCGTTGTGTATTGACATCTATAATAATCTGTTTACGCCGTGTTTTGACCATCTGTAGAATCATCTTTTAGGTCCTTCCATAAACTCTTCAGGAGTCCTATAATTGCTACGCCATGGTCTACAATAAGTTCGCCCCGTTAGAAGCCTGAGCTTGATTTTAGAGGTTTTTCTTTACTGTGTTATACCTTATTAGAAAAGCTCGCGCGGCTTAGCGATTTATTTCTAACGGGTTTCACATCCTTCTATCGAATAGTGCCAGCAACGACTTTAAAAGCAACGGATATGAAAATTGATTTTTGAATCTTTACCTGAACACCCCTTTTTATGTAGAATAATCCACCAAAGGCGGACTGGACTGATATTGTTGTTTTGACCTGCTTTATGCACGGGATTTAACGGATGACTCGAAAATTAAAGGAATATCCTTCGGTTGTGTTGAAGCCGGAAGATTTGTGTGGAGAAATTGATTTTAATCAAGTTTTCGGACGTTCTCGTCCCCTGCATGTAGAGGTCGGTATCGGCAAAGCTACCCTTCTGCTAAGCCAGGCTATTACCCATCCGGACATTAATTTTCTCGGCATTGAGCGGGCCAACAAATATTACCGTTATGCTGTTGACCGCATTGGTCGGTGGGGTCTAACTAATGTGCGGATAATCCGTATTGATGCCGCCACTTTTTTAGCTGATTGTGTGCCATCTAACTCCGTCAATTGCTTCCATATCTATTTCCCAGACCCCTGGCCGAAGAGGCGTCACCATAAAAGACGTTTTTTATGTCCTGCCAACTTAGAGAATCTTATCCGCTGCTTAAAGACCGGCGGCATTTTAAGAATCGCTACCGATCACGCTGAATATTTTGAATGGATACAGAAGCTAATAGTCGAGAGAAGTGTTCAACCCTTCGGCTCCGCTCAGGGCAGGCTTGAGCGGATTGAATTTCTACCTGCCACGGGAGCCGAACCCTGGCCGCCGGCGGGCGAGCACGGCGAATTAACCGGTACAAATTACGAACGAAAATACATAAAAGATAAAAGACGAATCTACACCTTCGCTGCGAGAAAAAAATAAAGTCAGATCGGTGGGCTGACTCGTACTACGTAGCGAATCTGCTTCGCCCTGCGTAGTCCCGATATATCGGGGAGCAGGGAGCTTCCAGCCTTCGTAGCCCCCGTTCTTGCTTCGCAAGAAGCTGCGGGGGCGGAGTTGGCACTTCGCAGAGTAGTAAACACACCTTACCTTGGAAGAAAATTGTGAATAGTGTTTGCACCACCGAGTTCTTTAACGGGGTGTGCCGAGGATTTTCAATGAATCCTTAACGACCGGCAGAGTTTTGGTTTCCACCTTCGGGTCATTGACATTACCGGTTACCTCTATTCGCACAACAGCCCGGCCGAGGCTTTCAGTAAGAGATCCTAAAAACGTAGGCTCATTACCGACCAGTCGTCGGCCTCGGGCGGTAAGGTTCAGATTGATATTTGCATTTTTCAGGCTCATCGAGCCTGAGCCGTGAAAAGCTACCGTTTCACCTGACAAATCAAACACATCAAAAAGAAGGTTATCAGATCTGATATACGAATCGACAATCATACGCTCGAAGGCAAAGTCCTTCGGCTCTGTCAGTCTCACAACATATAACAGCTTCGCTAACGGCGAGAGCTTGCCCACCTGCATATTCTTTATAGCCAATCTGCATCTGCCAAGCCGTGAAGAATTGCTACCAATCTGTGCGTCAATGTTCAATGATCCGCTCATTGTTCCGCTGGTATAGCTGGTTTTTGCAGGGTCCGCTGCTTCTTCACCTAAAAGAAATTGTTTCAAGTCAACATCGTCAAAAACTGCTTGTAATAAATATTCTAAAGTCCCTTTTGCGGGTTTGATTTCCAATTTGCCTATTAATCTGCCGTCGTAACAGTCTGCGGTCAGATTTTTGGCTAACCAGTTCCGAAGATGCGGGTTGTAATTAACATCTGCCTTCAAGCCCGTTATGGATTTGCCTTTGATTTTTAAATTATCTGCAATAACGCTAACACGCCCGTCAGATAAGCCGCTGCCTGTTAGATACAAGCCTTCTGTTTTTAAGACCGCGTCTAATTCGGCACGCGTACCAGACATATTGAAATTACAGGCTGTAAATTCTAAAGTAGCAGCGAAATCTATTTGTTTTTCGCCGTTATCAGCTTTGGTGATTTTTACATTTTCCAAATCCAGATCAAATCGGCCTGTCGGCGACAGCACCTGATAAAAAGCCGCAGCACTTGCCGGCATGGCACACGCTAAATGTTCGCCCAAAGAGATGTCCCTTGCTGAAAGTTGAAAACTACCTTCGCTGAAAGTGTTGTTGGCTAAAGCAATTTGGCCATTTAATTTTATGGTTGAGTCCGCCAGAGGCGGATTTGTTTCTTGAATGTTGTCAGCCGGCAATGCAGTAAAGTCCTCAAGCGTCACCTTGTTGTTTGTCATCGTTAACCTGCCGGTGATGTTTTTCAAGGGGTAGAGAAATTTTTTGAAATTGATGCTGTCCCCCAGACATTCTACGGATATGTTGTAGTCGGGCCAGCCATCCTGCTGTGGCGAACCCTGGCCGCCGGCGGGCGAGCTTGCTTTTCTCAAATTAGCACTGATGTTCACTTTGCCGGATGGTTGCAGCTCCAAAACGGTTTTTGCCAATGACGCTGGTAACATGCCTATCAATTCGTCACTCAATTGAGCCTGTTGCGCACCCAGTGCCAGGTAATAACGTGGTGATTGTCCTTTATCGGTATCGGCGAGCCAGATTCCGCCGACTAATGAAACTAAACTCTGACCATAGCGGCCAGTGAAATTTTTAATGCTCGTCGAATAGGGCGTTAGATGTACTTTTGCTGATATATCAGAGATCAACAGGGCCGATTTATTAGCTTTGAGAGAAGCCTGTTTCAAAGTCACATCTGCGAAGAAGCTTGTCTGTTTCGACTTCGACGAGCTGTAGGATAGGACTTCCTGCTCCGGCTCGGCGGGGCTACGTTGAGACGAGCGTCCAACCTGTGAGCTTTCCGGCCCCATATCTTCTGTGGTTGTAAAAATCTTTATGTCGGCGTCGACCAGCCCGGTCATATCGAATTGGTTGTAAAGTGCCCCTTGCTCGGCCAGTAACGTTCTTGCGAGTGTCGGATCAAACGGCACATCACTTGCTTTAATCGACAGATTATAAACCGGTTGGTCGGTGTTATACCGGCTTACTTCGCCATTAAAGGTTATATTACCTCCGTTTGCTTTTGAAACTACATCAGAAACGGTTATGCTGTCATTGTCAAAATAGAGTTTGCCTGTAAGAGCTTTCAATGGATAAGGAAAACGCCGATAAACAGCTTCGGCGCCGCGCAATTCAACATCAAGCAATTTCTGCTTAGTCATTTGTTCCCCAAAGGCGGATCGGCTGAAACGGTAATCTATCGTTGCCAGGCCGTTAGGAGAAAAAGCCGACCAAAACACCTTTTGTTTGGGGCTTAATGCCTCATACAGTTCATCATCCAGGGCCATATTGTTACTTGTAATTTTGATTTGATAACGCTGATCTGGCCCAAAATCTTTTACCCAGCCGGCCACTGTCACCTCAACTTCACCGTGCCTGCCGGAAAGATTATTAAGGATCGCGCTATTTTCGGTGAAATCAATCTGTCCTGTCATCTGTTCTATCGTGTAAGGAAACCTAACGTCGCAGATGGTCACGTCCTTACAATAGACCTTGCCGGCAACTGTGCTCTTATTTAATTGGCTGAAATTGCCCGATACTTCCACGTCCATATCGACTTTTCCTGCGGGGTTGTATCGGCTGAAAAAACCTTGCAG
>Ga0315541_1000417_pt1 | contig 45478 bp, 43 predicted proteins | sample SalMarSW160190MG_FD_203095 | JGI IMG/M metagenome (GOLD analysis project Ga0315541, IMG submission 203095) | Salt marsh sediment microbial communities from the Plum Island Ecosystem LTER, Massachusetts, United States - Salt Marsh Sediment SW1601-190 ...
AAAATAAATCAATTAATTTTTTAAAAGTGAACCTTCTTTAAAGATTAAAAATATACTATTTTTTTACTCTCTAGATGTAAATAAATTATTAGTTAAAAGGTTAAAGCTGGACTAAATTAAGCTCACTATTTTTAACTTTTTGAATACCTAAAAGTTCACCTTCATGCCAGAATCTTACTTCAGATATGCCAGATTCTTTATCTGGGCTAATCCGAAGTTGTATTCTCTCATGCAGTGGTGCTTTAGGTACTTTTAATTCTAAATTATTTATAGAAACTTTGCGATAAGAATTTACCATTCTCTCTACTCTTAAACAGAAGATATCCTTTACTGACTTAAAAGATGGACTTATTGTAAATTCTCTAAAGAGAGATCTTTTCTCTCTTAATGCTCTTTGAAATCTGATATAGGGAATTTCCCCGGTGGTAGAATGAACTATTCTGTAATTATATTGTTGGACAAGATTATTCAAGATTAATTGGGCCTCTTTAATATCCCTAATATTCTCTCTGTAACAGGTCCTTACTAATCTGTCCTGAATCCATCTATAAGGTCTTTCAATTTTACCCTTTGCCTGTGGAGATAGAGCATAGGTTACCTTCACCTTACAATCATCTAAAACCTGTTTCCACTGAGGATCTGCCTCATCAGTAAGTTTGTAATGGTTTCTCCAGTAACTGTCTCTTCCCTGTACAAAGCGAAAGATTGAATGACTATCTACATAATAGGCCAGAGGAAACCCATATTTTATTAAAACATATTCTAAGGCCAGGATATGTTCCCAGGTGGTCTCTCTTTCTACTAAAACAGCATACAGGATAAGCCTGCTGTAATCATCAAGTGATGTAATCAGATACCATTTATTCGCATATTTAGAGAACTGATGATGGGAAGAATCATGTTGAATAAGCTCTCCCGGATAATTAGTTATTACTTCTCTATCATGTACTTTTCTCTTTGGCTTTGTAAGGTAAAAGCCATTTGTTTTTGCCCGGTTGATTATAGTATTTAGAGATACCTTCTGGTTATATTCATTTTCTAAAATATCTTTTATATAACTGTAATTGTAACATCTAATCGGAGTTTCTTTTTCTTTAATTAAATTTTTTTCTGTATTTAATTCTTTTATGATATTTGTTTCAATGGCTTTATCAATCTTTCGATTGATTGTTTTTCTGTTATACTGGATAGAAAAATTGTCCGGACCTTTTTTATATCTATTCAATAATTCAAAGAATCTGCTTCTTTTGATTCTGAGAATCGATAAGATATGAATAATCTTGATTTCTTTATCCACATAACTTTTTAATATTAATTTTACTTGCTCATCTACAAAGTTTTTGTGTAATTGTTTAGACATAATTTAGAACCTCTTTTCTCTTTAGAATTTAGTTCTAGATTACATCTTTTTTACCCTTCCAGGTTAGTCCACTTTTAAACTTTAAATCATTAAAAAACAGTCCGGTTTTGATTTTTAAATGACAATAAAATCTTTATGCTTGACAAATACATTTCATTCTTTTAAATAATTCCTTCAAGTTAATATTATTAAAAATATTCTCCCTCAACCTTTTTCTTCTCACACAAACAGTACCACAATCAAGCTCTTTTATGAAAAGTGAGAAAAAACTACCTAATTACTGAGCATGAACAACACATCCTATACAACTCCTCAGAGCCCATAGGTTTTCCGCTAAAAGTTATCGAATTATTGACTTGGCACACCTTCCCTATTTATTTTATCTAAAAGTAAAAAATTAATTATCTAAAAAAATGGGATGTGTCCCCAGTCAAACATTGTAAGAAATTTAACTGGGCATGTCAAACGAAACGTCCCCTTGACTTATTTTCATATAGTATCATTTAGCACGGCGTGCTGTGCTGTTACGGTTCAAATTTAAAGTCCTTTTCTTTGAAGAGTTTAGTACAGGTGTCTACTACTTCCGGGTCAAAAAGAATATTTTTATTCTCGACAATTTCAGCTAAAGCTTCATCAATACTAAGAGCGGGCCGGTAAGATTTATAAGAAGACATCGCTTCAACTACATTTGCTACCCCTAATATTTTTGCCTCTACACAAATTTCATCACCTTTTAATCCTCTCGGATAACCTGAACCATCTATTTTTTCCTGATGCTGAAAGACAATTTCGGCAATAGGCCAGGGAAAATCTACTTTTTTTAAGATATCATAACCTACTTTGGGATAATTTTTAATTAAATTAAATTCTACTTCAATTAATTTATTAGGCTTACTTATAATTTCAGTGGGCAAATTAACCTTTCCGATATCATGAACCAAGGAAGCAATCTTGGTTCCCTCAATCTTATCCTGAGAAAGTTTCATCTCTTGGGCTATGACGGTTGCAAGTTTAGAGACTTTTTGATGGTGGCCTATGGAGTAGGGATCTCTTATTTCAACTATTTTAGTAATAATATTGGCAGTACCTTCTATAATTTTTTGTAATTTTTTATGAGTTTCTTTAAGCTTTTTATCTATCTGATTATATTTAAGTTTTGTTTCTTCTAAGCCGGCAACCTTTTCGCGCATTTTTTGCATTTCTTTAATAAGCTGGACTTTTGTCTTTTCCTCGTCTTTCATTTTTAAAATTACACCTCCGTAAAAATCGATATTTATTAATCTCTATATAGATATTCAAAAACATAATTTTTATAATATGAATATTTCTTAAATATTTACAATTTATATTACTAACATTCTATATTATTTTAAAAAATTCTCTTTTTTATGTATAATTTTTGTAGATTATTTTTATATGTATCATTTGTATATGTTCACCGCTTTATCTTAAATCAAATAAATAATAGGCTCAGCACGGTGAATCGTGTCCTCTTTTTCAGCACATTCAGCACGGCACGCCGTGGTGCTACAAATTTTCGTAAATATATTCTATTATTTTGTTTTCAAAAATTTTGGGGTCATTCTCTTCTTCTATAAATATAAAATTATTTTCCATAAGGCAAAAGACTACCCATCTCTTATTTTTAGTTTCCAACAATCCGGCCAGTGCTGAGGCCGAGGATAAGGTCCCGGTCTTGCCCCATACCTGAAAAGGCAGGCGTTCTTTTAAAGTCCCCTTCTCTTTGTTGTTGGCAAAATAATCCAGTATTTTAAAATCGTATTCCCGGTAAAGATAAGTAATTGCTTTGACCAGATGAGTAGGTGTCGTAAGATTATATTCAGAGAGCCCGCAGCCGTCCACAAGGATGTAATCTTTTCCCCATTTTAAACCCAGGGCTGTATCAATAACTTCTTCTAAAGAGGCAATAGCCCGAGCAATAGTGGAAACTCCCTCGGGATTATCCTCCGGAGCCAGGGTACGAAAAATATTTTCAGCACTCTGATTATCACTCTTTTTCATCATATAAGCCAGTATTTTATCCAGGGTATCAGAATAATAAATATACTTTACCCATAGACCCTCTTGGATCTTTCCAATCCTGATATCTCCTCCTATCTTTACTCCCTTTTTGGATAGTTCCTGAGAAAAAATCTTTCCCCAGAGAAGAGGCATGTTATTAAGATAGGAATTCTGTTTTTCCTTGACCTTACATCCCATTACAGTTAATGCTCCGATTAGAGGATTTTTATCATCCCACATCCATCCCCTTCCTAAAAACTCTTCGGGCAAAAACTTTGAATTGTCCAATACAATATCTCCCGAGATATGCCTGATATTAAACTTTTGCACCAGAGTATCTGCTATCTTTCTGATAACTTCCGGGGATTGAGTGGGGTCTCCGCTGCCTACTATATACAGGTCTCCGTTTATCTCTCCGGGAGTAGTGCTGGAAAAGTAGAAAGAAGTCGGATAAGCATGTTTCTCCTCATCTAAGATTTCCAGAGCAGCCAGCAGGGTAAATATTTTGGTAAGAGATGCCGGGGTGAAAAGTTTATCTTCATTGTGAGAAAATAGTACTTCCTGAGTGTTTAAGTCTTTTATCAGGACTCCCGAAAATCCCGGGAATTGATTTATCTCTTCCTGAATATTTGTGCCTGCATCGTCTACACCAATTAAAAGAGAAGTGAATATCAAAAAAGATAATAAAAAAATAATTATCTTATATTTTAACTTCAAAATCTGTTCCTTTCCGGTTTTTATCTTTGTTTTTCATTTTTCCTTTTAGCACATTCAGCACAGCACGCGGTGCTGCTACAGTATTTAATTTATTCTACAACTAGTTCAGAAGTACAGTGGGGGCAGCGTGTTGCTTTAATTGGGATATGAGATAGACAATATGGGCAATCTTTAGTGGTTGGCTCCGGGGGTAGAGTTTCTTCTTGAGCTTTTATTTTATTAATTACTCGAATGAGAAGAAACAGAGCAAAGGCAACTATGAGGAAATTAACAATTGTATTTACAAATACACCATAGTTCACAGTAACTGCCCCGGCTTCCTGAGCACTGATTAGGGAAGCATATGGTCCGGCAATCTTGCCCTCTTTCAGAATTATAAAAAGATTGGTGAAATCCACTTTGCCTAATATCATACCAATAGGAGGCATAATGACATCAGAGACAAGCGATTTTACAATTACCCCAAAGGTTGTTCCAATAACAATTCCAACAGCCATGTCAATTACATTTCCCCGCATGGCAAATTTTTTAAATTCCTTCCACATTTTCTATTCCTTCCTTTCCAGAAATTTATTGAATCATGTAACGGTTGTTTAATTCATTTTTAACTAATTAAAAACTTTCTCTATTCTTGGCACTCTTCTGCCTAAGTATAGATTGATGTTGATTACTTATTATCTTTTTTTCTTGAAATAATTGGCTCTATATGGATAGTAGTTTCAATATTCTTCTCTTCTCTTATCTTCTCTTCTAATTCTTCGGCAATCTTGTGGGCATCTTCCAATCTCATATCTGCTGGTAATCTGATATGAAAGGTCAATTCCTTATTGTCACCATATTTGTGAGAATGAAGGTGATGTAATTTAACATCATGAGATACATTATTAGCGACAATTTTTCTAATCTCTGCTTCAAAATCCTCAGAGGGCTCTTCCCCGATTAAGGTGCTAATTGATTTTTTTAAAATGATGTAGGTGGTATAAAATATGACCAAAGATACCGCAGCACCCATAATACTGTCCACCCACCAGAAATACTCTCCTACAAAGATTCCAACTAAAATCAAAAGAGATACCAGGGCATCACTTCTGTGGTGCCAACCATCGGCAATAAGTGCTTGAGAATTAATTTTCTTTCCAGCGCGTATAGAAAATTGAGCCAGCCCTTCTTTTACTACAACAGAGACTATAAAAACTATTATAGCTAAATTTCCGTAAGAAGCGGATTGATGATTTATAAATTTTTGAATAGAGGCAATTAAAAAATTAACGCCTACCACGGCCAATAAGGTGCCGATGATAACCGAACTAATTATTTCTGCTTGACCGTGTCCGAAGGGGTGTTTTTTATCGGCAGGTTTGGACGAAACTTTGAAACCTATAATCACCACCAGAGAAGTGAGCGAATCAGATAGGGTATGCCAGGCATCAGCAATTATAGCTATGGAAAAAGTCTTGATTCCTACCCAGTATTTTAAACCAAAAAGAAGGGTGTTCAAAATAATTGAGATGGTTCCCTCTAAATATCCTATAGAGGTTTTGTATTTTTTTGATATTTGTTTTTTCCGATTAATTTTCATTTTTCTTAGACCCACTCTGTAACATATTCTTTTAAATGTTTGGTCTGATTCAATTGTATCAGGCAATACCCTCTGCCTTCTTTACAAGAAAAAAGACTGTAAGATGCGGTATCCAGATGAATTTTCCAAAAATAGGGTGAGGCAATATTCAGGCAGGCGGCAATAAGAGGTTTTAGTACCGCCCGGTGGGAAACTACCACTAAAATCTCTCCATTGTGCTGAGAAACTAAACTATCCAGACAGGCCTTAGTCCTTTTTTGCACATCATAAAGAGTCTCCATATCTTTCACTCGAAGTTTTTCTGGATTGTTTACCCAGAGCTCCCATTCCTTGGGATAGAGTTTGGCAATCTCTTTCTTAAATCGCCCTTCCCAACTTCCTAATTCAATATTATTAAATTGTTCTTCTACTTTAACTTCTATTTCACATTCTTGGCCAATTGCCTCAGCGGTCTGCCTGGCTCGGGACAGAGGACTGGTATAAATATGCTTAAGAGAAAATTTTTTCAGCTCTTGTGCCAAATCCTGGGCTTGAATAAGCCCTCTTTCGTTTAAAGGGAAGTCTGTCCTCCCTCTAAACATCCCCTTAATATTCCCTTCACATTCTCCATGTCTTGCTAAAATAATTAGTGTTCCATTAAAATCCTTAAACATCCTTACCTCCTGTCCTAAGCATAATAAAATGTAACAAAAGGTGCCTGGCACCTTTTGTTACATTTTTCCTTTCCACTCTTTAAAAAACTGTTTTAAGTAAAGATTTAGAAAACGGTGTTTCCTTTTGGCCATTTTTCTGCCCAAAGAGGTATACATCATATCTTTAAGTTTTAATAATTTTTCGTAAAAATGATTAATAGAAGGAGCTTCAGTAGTTTTATATTCCTCTTTAGTTATGGATTTGCTCGCTTTAATGTTTGGATCGTAAATTGGACGATTAAAAAATCCCCCGTAGGTAAAAACCCGGGCGATACCAATTGCCCCCATAGCATCCAAACGGTCGGCATCAGTCACTGCCATCAATTCTTTGGAGACTGCTGGAGCAGAAGAATTTTTTTTGCCTTTCCTCTTGCCCTTATCGGGCAAAGTATGCATAAAAGAAATCTGAGAAGTAATTCTCACAATCTTATCGATAAGCAAAGGAGAAATCTCCAGAGAAGAAAGCCACTCCCTTACTTTCACTGCCCCGGCTTCTTCATCTCCATGAAAGAATTTATAATCCCCAACATCGTGTAAAAGAGCAGCCAATTCCACTATAAAGATATCCGCACCTTCATGCTGGGCAATCCGTTTAGCCAAATTCCTTACCCGATAAATATGCCACCAGTCATGCCCGGTACTATCTTCACCCAAGGTTTCCTTTACAAAAGTTTCAGTTTTTTTAATTATCTCTTGTTTATCCATATTTGCTACCAAGGGACGGTTCTCTGGCAGGTCTTTAAACTATTAAAGAACCGTATATTTTTCCATCTTATTTTATTTAACTATAATTAAATTATAATTCTGTGTGCCCAGACCTATCTTTTCTGCATAATTCAGACCTATCTTCCAATCGGTATCAATATGAACATGGGTGAATTTATCTTCACCAAAATGAAAATGCTTCTCTTCCAGAATACTTCCTTTGATCATGGGAGCTTTATTTACCAAATCGACACACGCTCTGTCCAAAGCCACAGGGTCAAAGGAAGCGGCCATTCCGATATCCGGTACTATTGCCATATCATTATAACCCCAGCAATCACAGTAAGGTGAAACATTCATAATAAAACTGATGTGAAAATGAGGTTTGTCTTTTAATACTGCATAGGTATATTCTGCAATCTTTTCCTGAACATTTCCTCCCGATTCATCAGAACCTACTACAGCTGCACTGTATTGGCATACTGCTACACACTGACCGCAGCCGATACATTTTTGATAATCAATTTCCGCCTTTTTATTTTCATTAAAATGAATAGCTACCTGGGAACAGTTTTTAATACACTGGCCGCAACCGACGCAATTTTTAAGAATAATCTTGGGTTTGGAGTTAGAATGCATCTCCATCTTGCCAGCCCGGGAACCGCTGCCCATCCCTAAATTTTTCAGAGCACCTCCGAAACCGGTCATTTCATGACCTTTAAAATGAGTCAGAGAAATAATAATATCGGCATCGGCAATGGCTGCAGCTATCCTGGGTGCTTTACAATGTTTTTGGTTAATGGGAATCTCCCGATATTCAGTTCCCTTTAAGCCATCGGCGATAATAACATCACATCCTACGGCAATCCGATTAAATCCATTTTCCATAGCCGTATTTAAATGGTCTACGGCATTGGCTCTCTTCCCATAATAAAGAGTATTGGCATCAGTTAAAAAAGGCCTTCCCTCGAAATCTTTAATCAATTTTACGATACAAGCCGCATAATTAGGTCGAATATAGGAAAGATTTCCCGGTTCCCCAAAATGAATTTTTAGGGCTGTGAACTTATCCTTAAAATCAATCTCTTTAATCCCGGCTTCTAAAACCAATCTTTTTAATTTATCCAGCAAGTTCTTCCCTGGTTTTGCCCTTAAATCTGTAAAATAAACTTTTGCACTGTTCACTATGTCTACCTCCTGTTCTTTCAAATAATTAAAAATATGTTTTATATTATTTTAATCAATTAAAACTATCAAAGCAAATTATTTGTTTGCTAAAAGTTAATCTTTAATAAATTATTTCATATCACGGAACAAGGTCCCTGTTTTACCGGTTAAATCATCTTGTGCTGATACCCAACCCAACAAGCTCCCCTTTGCGAGCTTTCCACACATAGATTAATGAATTTGACACCTCTTGTACCATCTTCAAAAGTAGGAAAATCAACTTCCTTCTGATTCTGGTAAGATTTTCCTGCCTTTTTGGCCAGCAAGGCATCGGAAAAATTAGAATAGATATTGGCAAAAGCCTCATATACACCCTGGGGATGCCCTCCGGGGAGTCGAGAGACTCTCAAAGCCAGAGAATATAAATTATCCCTTCCCCGAGATAAAATCTGAACTGGCCGACCATAAAAAGCAACTTTCAAATAATCAGGTTTTTCTTGCTCCCATTCTACAGATCCTTTTTCTCCCAAAACACGGATTATTAAACCATTACTATACCCGATAGCTACCTGTGAACACCAGTAAATTCCCCGAGCCCCGCTGATATATTTAATTAAAACCTCTGCATTGTCATCGAGTGCTCTTCCCTCAACAAAAATATCCAAATTGGCGCAAAGAGAATCGATTTCCAATCCGGTTATATAAGAGACAGTATTTTCTATATGGCTTCCAATATCTGCTACACAATTAGATTTTCCGGAATATTTGGGGTCAGTTCGCCATGATGCCTGCTTGTTCCCTTCTTCTTTCTCTACCGGCATAGCCAGCCATTCCTGGAGATATTCTCCCATTACCATCCGAATCTTACCAATCTCACCCCTACTAATTATTTCCCGAGCATGTTTTACCATAGGATAACCGGAATAGGTATAAGTCACACAACAAAGTAAATCTCTTTTCTTGGCCAAATTTGTTAACTCTTCAGCCTCTTCAACTTTCAAGGTTAAAGGCTTATCACAAACTACATTAATACCTTTTTCTAAAAAAGTTTTGGCTATCTCAAAATGTGAATTATTCGGGGTCACAATGATAACAAAATCAATTTTATCCTCTCTTGCTCTCTCTTTCTCGGTCATTTCCCTAAAATTTTTATAGAGTCGCCCGGAATCCAAACCCAATTTTTTCCCTGTAGATAGAGTATTGTCATAACTTCTGGAAAAACATCCGGCAACTAATTTTGCTTTACGGTCAAAGGAAGCTGCTTTATAATGAACTTCGCCGATTAAAGAGCCGTTTCCGCCACCTACCATACCAAAACTTAAAACTTCATTCATTTAATTTACCTCTTTTTCTTCAATTCAATCTTTTTAAAATCTTAAAGGCAACATATTTAACTTATAGATTATATTCTGCAAAATATTTAAAAATCCTCTTTTATTAAAAATAAAATATTAATATTTTTAAAAATATTGCAAAGGGAATATAAAAAAATTTTTGTAAAAAGAGAAAGAATATACTAAAATTTAGATAATTAAAATAAAAAGGAACTTTGATGAATAAATATAAAGAAAACGCTAAAGGCATTATTATAAATATAAAACACGGTGTATCAAAAGAGGGCCCGGGATGGAGAAGTATCGTCTATTTTAAAGGTTGTAACTTCTGCTGTCCCTGGTGTGGCAGCCCGGAAACTATACCCTTCGGAAAGACCAAATTAACCTACGAGGATAGCTCCAAAGAAATTGTTGGTAAGGAAATTACCGTAAAAGAAGTTGTTCAAGAAATCTTACCTTACCAAAGATTCTCCAAAGGCAATCTTCCCTATGGAGTAACTCTTTCCGGGGGAGAACCTACCGCCCAATGGAATTTCTATTTTGAACTTCTTAGAGGTCTAAAATGTTTTAATTTTCCTACCGCAGTTGAAACCAACGGTTCATCTCCTCAATTTATTACATCCCTCCCTTATCTGGATTTAATTTTCTGTGATATAAAACATATGAACTCAGAAATACACAAAAAATTGGTGGGAGAAGATAATAAACAAGTATTGTATAACGTCAAAAAAACTTATGAGGCTGGAAGAGATTTATGGATAGAAATTCCTGTTATCCCGGGATATAATGATTCAGAGGAGAATTTTCAAGATATTGCCGATTTTCTTTCTCCCATGAAAAACGGGCTTAAAGTAGAGCTGTTAAAATACGGAAGACACGGTATTTATAAATGGAGAGCCTTAGGAAAAGACTATCCTTTGCAACATCTTATGCCTCCTTCTAACCAAAAGATAATAGCTTTAGCTAAGATAATAAAAAACAAAGGAATCAAAGTAAATATTTCTTAAAAAGAGACTGACCCCGGATCTAAACGAGGGATAATGTCCTTTTTTAAAATGTCGGGAGATAATTTCCGAGCATCTCCATATTGACCATGAATTCGTACTATAACCGGATAAGGATACTTCTCGGGGTGTTCAGCTACATCTAATAATTGTTCAGAAGAAAAAACGTTAAAATATACATAACCCAATCCTTGCCCTTTGCCTTCGGTGGAATAATTAAAAATAGCGCTGATAATATCCTTAAGGTATTGAGCTTTCTGTCTTAAATTCATTCCTTTAATATTATCCGGGTTAATACTCATCGCTACTGCCGAGCCGCCGGTCATAATTTCATAATCTAATTTTGACTGAGAAAGAATTCTGGTTAAAAGACCATCTGTAGCCATCCCCGTAGAGGGGTCAAGCCCAAAGCTTAAATCCTCACGAGCTCCTCTCCCATCGGGAGTAGCGCCCGTCCAGTATCCATAGAGCAGATTAGTGCTGGGACTGCTCCAGTCAGCAGCAAAATTCTTACCGAAAGGATTTTTTTGTCGATTAATTTTTTCACTAACTATCTTCTCTAATTCTACTACTTCTTTATCAGCGTAGGAAATATTATTCCCGAATTTGGGAACTTTTTGGATAATATTTCGTAATCCTTCAAATCCTTCAAAATTTCTCTTCAGGGCAGTAATCAAATCATTCAAGGAAAATTCTATTTTAGAATTGGTGTCAAAGAAATATTTAATCACCGTCAAGGAATCAGCAGTGGTCCCTAAGCCATGAATCAAGCAGCCGGACGCATTATATTTTGTCCCTAGACCGCTATTACAATCCCTCATATCGATTCCGGTTTCTCCTCCTCCCATAAAAAAAGAAGCAAAAGGGACTGGCAACAAAGAAAGGGCCTCAGTACATTTATTAGCTGCTTTTACCATCTTCTCAACAAAATAATCCAGATATTGATAATAAATTTTTTTAGTTTTCGCAAAAGAACTAAAAGGATTTTCTTCCAGGCCCAATTCTTCATAAGAAGGACCCAACTTTTCCCCGGTAATTAATGAATACCCGTTGTTTAAAGAAATTTCTAAAACTTTAGCCAGATTCAACCAGCTATTAGTAGTATTCCCATTTTCTTTGCCTTTAATTAATGGTTCCTGACAGCCGGCAATAGCGTATTCTTTTAAATCTTCTTCAGCTATACCTTTCTTCTTTAATGCAGAAAACACCGCTGCATCATTAAGAAAAGAAGGAGAACTATGTCCAAAATTAAACATAAATTTTGATATCCCCCGGTAAAATTCAAATGGTGTATGGGGGTGTATTTTTACTGAAAAATTCGGCTGCGGTCGATTAGATTGGTGGTAAGCTTCTAATATAATATAGGTCATATCACCGGATAAATCATTACCTTTAATATCTGAGCCGCCTACCATAATATTCTGTGAAATAGCCCAATCTCTATCTCCCACTTCGAAAAAAGCCAAAAAATGGCGTATTAATTGCACTGCTAATTTTTTAGAAATCCTGGTTCTCTTATAATAGGGCTGCATTATTCTATCCAGATTCCCTACGGAAAAGGCATAGGGATTAGGAAGCTGTTCCAGGTTCATCACCTGCCAGAGCAGAACATAAGATTGTAAGGCTTCGTATAAATTTTCTGCACCTTTACGCGGAATTTTATGACAGGTCTTTTCTATTAATTGTAATTCTTTCTTTCTTGTCGGATTGTCTTCCTGTTCATATTTCTGCCCGGCCAATTTACTATAACGGCCAGCTAAAGTTATAGCCGCCTGTAAAGTCTTTATCATACTATCAAAATAATCGCTCTTAGCAGGAAATTTCTTTTTTTGTTGTTTTAATTCTGTAATTTTGTATTCTAATCCTTCTTCCAGAGCCTCCTCAAAACCAGGTATGGTATGACCGGTAACCCTTTCTACAAAATACACTGCTTCTTTAGTCTGGTTTCCGGTTTCTTTATATATATCTCTTATCTTTACTACAGAGGGATGTCTGCTCCAAATTTTTCGGTTATCTTTGACTATCTGCGTTGTTACTTCAATATCAGCAATCTTATCATTCGGTTTTACATCATCATAGAAAGCTATTTCATCATTGTATCCCTGGAAACTCTCTATCCGAAAAGCAGGGTTAATCAAGGCATAACTTGCTGAAAAAGCATCTTCTTCTGTTCCGGCAAAAATCTGCCCCGGTTCGATAAAAATTGGCAGCTGTTCACAGACTGATTCAAGTAAAATGGCCTGAGTCATAGCCGGAGAATACTTATCACCGATTTCTAACAATTTCCTTCGCTGAATATCTTTGGCTAATACCCAGCCGATAAGATTATGCTTTTCCGCATTCCTCTTTATTATTACATCCAAATATTCTTCTAATCTTTTGGTATCTAAAATATTTTCTAAAATCATTCTATACTATATTACCTTTTCTCTTTTAATCTCTTAAAATCTTCTTTTAAATCCTGATATAAAGATTTATAAATTTCGAATTGTTTATGGTAAATATCGACATTTTCAGGGATTGGTTTTATTTTTTCTTCTTTAAGTTTCACTATTTTTTTACATCCTTCTTCTACATCTTTATATATTCCTACTCCTACCCCGGCTAATATAGCAGCTCCCATTGCTGCCTGTTCGACAGATTGAGTCATAGAAATCTCTTTATTAAAAACATCAGCCTGTATCTGTCTCCAGACTCTACTTTTTGCCCCTCCTCCGGATGCAATTACCTGCTCAATTTTAATCCCTAATTCTTCAAAAACCTCCAGGCAATCCCTTAAGGCAAAAACCACTCCTTCTATGACTGCTCTAATCATATGAGCTCGGCGATGTTTTAGGCTAAGCCCAAAAAATACTCCTTTGGCTTCCGGATTCATATAAGGAGACCTCTCCCCCAAAAGATAAGGAAGAAAAATTATACCTTCACTCCCTGCACTAATTTTTTCCACTTTCTCATCAAATATACGATAAGAATCGGAGGTATGTAGTATATTCTCCCTCAACCATTTTAGAGATAATCCTGCGGAAAGAATTGCACCTAATAAATGATAGGTATCAGGTATGGCATGGCAAAAGGTATGAATTCTTAATTTTGGATCATAGATGAATTTATCTAAAGTAATAAATAATTGGCCACCCGTTCCGATAGTAGAAGAAAGAATGCCCGGTCTAATTACTCCGTTACCGACTGCCTGCATTGATTGATCTCCTCCACCATAAACTACCGGAATTCCTTCTAATAATCCGGTATCTCTTGCTGCTTCTGCGAGCAGATAACCGGCCACCTCCTGAGATTCATGAACTTCTCCCGGAAGAATTTTTAACGGAAGGCTGAGAATATCCAATAACTCTTCTGACCAGCATCTTCTTTTTATATCCAGCAACAGAGTGCTGGAGGCATCGGTAACCTCTACTCCTAAATTTCCGGTTAATCTATAACGAATATAATCTTTGGCTGAAATTACTTTATATATTTGACTAAATTCTTCCGGCTGATTCTCTTTCATCCACAAAAGAGTGCTGCACATAAACCCGGCAGCTATCGGGTTCCCGGTCAGCTCAGCCAATCGCTCTTTCCCAATTTTCTGATAAATAAATTCACATTTAGAGCTGCTTCTCTGGTCTGCCCAGATGATAGCCGGACGAAAAGGCAGTAAATTCTTATCCAAAAAGACAGTGCCATGCATCTGTCCTGACAATCCTATTCCTCTAATCTGTTGGGGGTTAACCTCTGATTCGTTTATTACTTCCCTTATTACCTGGATAGTTGCTTCCCACCACATTTTAGGGTTCTGCTCTGCCCAGCCCGGCTGAGGTATATCTATAGAATATTCTCTCTCTGCCCGGGCATAAATTTTACCTTCTCTGTCCATAAGCACTCCCTTGGTCCCGGAAGTACCGATATCTATACCTAATAGATAATCCATCTTTATTCCCTTCACACACTAATCTTTAATTCTATCATTCCACTATTATACATTATATTTTTTATCTATTTTAATTAAACAGCCAACTTCTAAAACGGTGGCTTTTAAGATTTTTGAAGTATAAAGGATATATTCGAAAACTTTTACATTGTTCTTGCCAAGTTATATAGGTTAACCTTTTAAGGAACCTTGCATTAAACCTCTTAAAAAGAACTTTCCCAAGAATATGTAAACCAATATTGGGGGCAAAGCGGTAAGAAGAGCACCGGCTATTTGAACATTCCACTGGACGATATAACTTCCCGCTAAATTATTTAATGCTACGGTAATGGGTTGAGATGCCGGGTTAGGGGTTACAATTAAACCGAAAAGAAAATCATTCCAGATAGAAGTGAACTGCCAGATCATGGCGACTGCAAAACCAGGTGTAGATAAAGGAAAAATTATCCATCTGTATATACCTAAAAAATTTGCCCCATCTATTTTGGAGGCTTCTACCATCTCTGTGGGAACTGTTATATAATAATTACGGAAGATTAAGGTGCTTATAGGTACCCCATAGATTACGTGGACTAAAATTAATCCGGGAATTGTCCCGTAAACATGTAATCTCTGCAGAGTAAGCACTAAGGGAATAATAATACTTTGATAAGGAATAAACATTCCGAATAAAATCATAGTAAAAATTAAATCCGAACCACGGAATCGCCATTTAGCTAAAACATAACCATTTAATGAACCAAACAGGGCTGAAATTATAGTAGCCGGTATCACCAACGATACACTATTTAAAAAACTTCCCGAAAGACCACGAAACCCTCCTTTTGCACTCCCTAACCAGGCAATACGGAAACTTTCAAAATTTAAGCTCCTGGGCAAATTCCACATAGTGCTCAGTCCAACCTCGGAAAAACTCTTCATTCCGGTTACAACCATAATATACATAGGAATAATATAAAAAATGGTAAATATAGCTAATACAATATAGATTAAAAGACGAGTTACGGATATTTTCACTCTATGCCTCTTTGCTGAATGTAGTAATAAGATAAGGAATAATCAATAAAGATACTAATAATAACAATACGATAGCGATACTTGCGCCTTGAGCAAAATGATTTCCTCTAAAAGTGGTGTCATACATAAATAATGCCGGGACATCGCAGGAAAAAGCCGGACCACTTCCGGTCATGGCCACAACTAAATCAAATATCTTAAGGGAAATATGCCCAAGGATAATAATAGCCCCAAAAGTAATGGGTCTAAGAAAAGGGAGGGTAATATAATAAAATATTTTCCATTTACTGGCGCCATCTATTGCTGCTGCTTCTCTCAATTCTAAAGGTATTCCTCTTAATCCGGCAAGATATAAAGCCATAGTATAGCCAGAAAACTGCCAGATAGCGGCGATAGCTACAGCAATTATTCCTATTTTGGGATCAGTATACCAACCAGAATTTAGAAAATTTAGCCCCAGCTTTTCAAATAGTTGATTAACTCCGATATTACCCAATTGAATACTGCCCGGATTAAAAAGCCAGTGCCAGATAACTCCGCTAACTATAAATGAAACTGCCATAGGTAATAAGAATAGATTGCGGAATATACCCTCACCCTTAATACGCTGATCAATTAGCATGGCCAATAACAAGCCAATTAACAGACAAGAGGCAACAAAAATGACTGTAAAGACGAGGGTGTTATGAAGGTCTATCTGAAAGCGCATATTGGCAAATAACTTTTGATAATTTTTAAATCCTACCAGGGTGTAGTCGGGAAGAACATTATTCCATTTAGTAAAAGATATGAAGCCAGTCCAACTGATAAAACCATAAACAAAAATACCCACTGCCACTATGGAAGGGGTAATAAATAAGATAGGTGTCCACTTATCTCCTTTTATTCGCATAGGCTGCTTCTCCTCTAATTAATTCAGTCTTTCAGGAGCATTAGAAAATGCTCCTGAAAGACCTACTACTATTCATCTATTTTTCAAGATACTCTTCAGCAGCTGTTACAAGTGCCTTCTGGGCATAGGAAACATCAGGTTTTGAAATAAATAGGGTTATAACATCTTTATACTCTGTGGTCCACCCTTCGCTGGCTGCTGCTCCATGTACTACACTGGGAGAAATAGCGTCCTTTTGCCAATCTTTCGCGGCAGATTTTAGATAATCATTGTAATCACTAATATCTATATCTGTTCTTGCCGGTATTGAACCTTTGGCTTTATTGAAGCTATATTGTCCTTCTTTGGAACCAAGAACTTTAAGCCAGGCTATGACATTTTCTTGGTTTTTACAGCCCTTTGGCAAAGCAAAACTATCAGAAAGAGCTAAAAAGATACCATCATTATTAGGAGGAGGGGCCCAGCCATAATCTTCAAATCCAACAGACATAAACCAGCCATTGGTCCAGTCTCCCATAATCATCATTGCACCTTTCTCTTTAAGTAAGTACTGCCCGGCTTCATCCCAGGTAAGAGCAGAATGATCAGTGTTTAAATAAGAAGCTATTTTAGCAAATGTCTCTAATGCATCAGTAACTCTGGGATCTGACCATTTCACTCCACCGGTCCATAAGCCATTATAATCATTTGTTCCAAGTTTTCCAAGTAAGACTGACTCAAAAACATGCGCTGCTTCCCAACCATCTTTTGTACCCATAACAAAGGGGACTACACCTTTTGTTTTTAATTCATCACATACATCAAAGAATTCACTAAAGGTACGGGGGGGAGTAATATTATACTTATTAAAAATGCTCTTGTTAAACCATAATACATTGGAACGATGGATATTTACCGGAACAGACCAATAATCTCCCTGGTAAGAAACGATATCCAGAACACCCTGAGGCATAGATTCGGTCCAGCCCTCGGATTCATAAATATCAGTTAATGGCTGCATATATCCCGGTATTACCCATGTATCGATTAATTCATGTCCGGCATGTACCTGAAAAGTATCAGGTGGATCTCCACCAAGCATTCGGGTTTTGAAAACAGCTTTAGCATTTGTTCCTGCTCCACCGGCTACTGTAGCATTGATAAATTCTATATCAGGATATTTACTCTCATATATTTTAATGAGAGCATTCAGACCTTCTGCCTCACCACCGGCTGTCCACCAACTATTAACTTCAACTTTACCACTAAGCGATTCAGACAATACTGGAAGAGCAAAAAATACACTTACCATAAAAACTAAGACTGTAATTACAAAAATTTTACGAAACATACCTTAATACCTCCTTTTAATTAAAATATTTATTCTATATCAAAACATACTTTTATATTTTTATTAAATAGACATCCCTCCTTTTCTATTAAAATATCTAAGTTCGGCTATTTTAAAATTAAAGGTTGGTGTTTTAATTATACTGCTTTGATTTAAAAAATGTCAAAGTATTTAATATAGTATCGAGTAAAGTGCAGTAATAAGTGATGAGTAATGAGTAATAAGATTAAATTTCTGAAATTATAAAAACAGTTACTTATTACAGGTTACTTATTACTTATTACATCTTACTTCAATTTCTGGTTACCTGGTTAGATGGTTGAGAAAATGGGAGGAAGGGAAATGACTACACTTAAGTTCTCTTTGGTAGCAATATATTTATGCTTTCCTATTGAGGCAGGAAACATATAAGTCTCTCCCTCTTTTACTTCAAAGTCTCCGACATTTGTGGATATCACTCCTTCTCCTCTGGTAATTACTATAGAGGCAAATCTTCCTTCAAAGGATATTTCTATATCTTTTACCTCTTCCATTAACATCATTTCAAAACATGATTTCATATAATCCCCGCCATTTAATCTGAAAAGTTTTCCTCCTCTATTAGAAGACAGTGTCTCTTTTTTCATTCGGTATTTCTCATTGACTTCGGGAAGAGAATATCCTTGATAATCAAATATATCTAATGCTCTATCCCAACCCAGATCTATATGACAATCTTTTTCTTTTAAAATATGTGTACCTATGTTCTTTTCCACCAAAATAGAAAAATCCGTAGGTTCTTGAGTTTCAATCATAAAGATTCCTTCTCCGATAGCATGGGGAATACCGGGTGCTACAAATATGGCATCTCCTGGCTTTACCTCTACTTTGTGCATAAAGGAAAGCATCCCTTTAATATCCTGTTCTTCTACCATTTTTTGCATAATATCCTTAGTTATACCGGGTTTAAATCCTATAAGCACGTAGGGATTCTCCTTGCCAATCTTTCTGGTGGCAAGGATATACCAGGCTTCTGCTTTTCCGAAATCAGAATTTAAATATTTTCGGGAAAATATTTTACTGGGATGAGTTTGCAGGGGAAGTCGAATGGAAGAATCCAGAAGTTTTACTAAAAGATTTAAAGAATTTCCAAATTTCTTTACATGGTCTTTGCCCAAGATATCTTTTGGAAAATATTTTATCAGCTCCTCTAAATTATCTATACCTTTAATAGATTTAATCTTTGAGATACTCTCGTCAGATATACCATAAGGCTGTATTGCCTTTACTGTAGAGAGAATCCAATCTTCAGGATAATCAGAATCTTGTGGATTTTTTATGCCTCTAAATTTTTCCAGAAGATATCCACCTCTATAGATCCTGAATACCCTGGTGGGAAGAATCCGAATAATTCCTATATTGCTTTTTTTCATCCTGATAAACCCTTCTTATTAAAGTATCTTAAAATATTTATTCTCTTAGCCATCTTTTTAATTCTTCTTCGCTGGGCTCTACAGCATCTGGTCTTAATTCGGGAATGTAACGACAGGCTTCATATAGTACCGGAGCAAATTTTCCGTAAATACCGGCAACATGATGAATATAGGGACCACGAATAAATCTCTCTTCCCATAAAGGCCAGTCATTCACTTCTACCCATAGATATGTTCCGCTTGTTTGGGGGCCTTCCACACTATGAGCATGCCCCATTAAGAGAGAATACTTGCCATTATCCCCGTCAAATCTAAGTACAGTAATCTCCCCTCCCTTTAATTTCCAATGAGCAATTCCGGGAAATGCTTCACCATGCCATCTAATAGAAGCCGGTGAATCCTTTGCTTTAAGTGAATAAGGAAAATTGCCACAATGCCATAAGAGCTCAGAATTTTCTCTTTTGGGATGTCTAATAGTAAGGTCAGCAAAGAATATCGGTTCTTTATGCATATTTGCTGCTTGAAGCATCACTGCGGTAATCGCCCCGTGAATATCTGTCTCACACACCACCGGAATCTTTTCATCGGTTAACATAGCGTTAGCAAAACAAGGAGCTACACCGTATTCATCAGGTAAGGCCATCCAACATTGAATAGCAACAGCAGAAAGTTTTTCCTCCTCTACCCATTTTTTTATTGCCAATTTTAGAGCAACTATTTTTTTTAGATTTTCTTCACCAATTGACGAATAATCTATATTTTTCCCTTTGATATCTTTAACCACTGCTTTTAACGCTTCGCTATTCTTATCTTTATATTCTCTGGCTAAGGCAATCATTTCGGTAAGAGCAACAGGAATTACTTCAATGCCAAATTTTTCCAGTAATTCCCCTTCATTAGCCATAACAGACCAGAACTCTCCGGGTCGTGTACTTATCATTCCAATTCTCATATTTTGGAAAGCCTTAACCACAGAGGCAGCCCGAAGAAAATTATTAAAACCTTTTTCAAATACACTATCCTCTATCCCACTATTGGTTATATAAGTAAAAGGAACTCCGAATCTGCGTAAGATTTTACTGGTAGCAAAAAGCCCGCACTGAGTATCTCGGGTACGTATTTCACTACCCAGGGGAGCATCATCACGAGGTCCCCATAATAATAGAGGTTTGTTCATCAACTTACCTAATTTGGCTGCCGCGCTTTCCGTGCCAAAATTACAATGAGGCAGGAACAAAGCGTCGATATTCTTCTCTAAAAAATATTTATATACCTTTTCTACATCCTTTATGTCATAAAGCATACCATCCTCATTAAGCCAATCAATATCCACCAAATCTATCTTCCAGGAAAGAAGTTTATCTCTAATCAGATTTTTATGTTTCTGCGCTTCTTTTTTGTCAAAAACAAGTCTGCGAGTAGGAACAAAACCTAATTTTATAGAAAAATCTCTCATCTCTTTGCCTCCTGTCTTCTTTTTTGTGTCTTATCCTTTCGGATAGTTTGTCTTTTTTAATTTCCTAATTTAAATACCCTTTAAACATTTCTCTTTTTTGATTTTAATAAAAAGATAAAAATTCCTGCAATCAAAATAAACTGTCCTACCGGAGAATTTAAATCTATAATATTTCCTAAAGCAATATATTTAGGAACTGGAAGTAACACTAAATCCTCGTCCATTTCTTCAGCACTAAAATTTTTTCTCAGTTTTGCTAAAACAAAGGTTTCATCTAATAGACCCTGTAATATGGGATATTCCTTTAACTGGTCGGGAGTAATAATAGCATTATATTCTTCTGTAGCTCCGGGAAAAGTTACTCTTTCATCGGAAAAAGCATAGATTAATACTTCCGTCCCCCAGGATGGTGCACTTAAAGTACTAATTTTTAAAGGATAAACCATTTCATCGGAAAAGAACATTATCCCTATGGGTTGAATAGCACCGGTATAATTCTCGGAATTATTCACTATTTCATCGGGTTGAATTTTCATAGCTACAAAAAACCAATTTTTTTGTACATAATAATCCAGTATCTCTTGACCTTCTGCAGGGAAGGCATAACCATTATCATTTAACCATCCCACTAAACTATTCGGGTCAGTGGCTGATAAAGTGGTGGTATGATAAATTCCTACCTGGTTCTCTTCCCAAACATGTACTCCCTCATCTTCTAATCCAGAAGTGGGAAATCCTGCGCCCCATCCACAACCAAAACTCGAAGGAGGAGGTTGAGTTAATTTATGTAATTCATAAAATATATTATCTTCGACGGAGAACAATTTAGGATAACCGAGCACCGGAACAACCCAGGCAAAATCTTCTGCATCTCCTTCATAGTCTATCTGAAAAATTATCTTCTCCACCATATCATCAAATACAATCATGGCTAATTGATTTGGTTCATATATATCTCTATATAAAGGGACAAATAAGCCACCGTCAGCTAAAGAAATTGGGGCTAAATAGAAAGTTGCCACTATAAAAATTAAAATCAAATAGAATATCTTTTTCATAAATCTTCACCTCTCTATATTTAAAAATCCGTTCTTTTAATTATTTTTACTGCATAAAGATTTAGAAACTTCCCAAATCTTCCTGCATCAAATCGAGATAAAATTATCAACTTATAAATCAAAGGTATCTTGAACTCCATTAACATCAACGGTGTAAGTGCCAGCTGGCAAGCCATAAACATCAAGAGGAATTATTTCTTCAAAAGGAGCAAGTACTTGTCTGCAAAATCCTGGATAACGATAAGTTTTAATAGTAATAAAAAAGCTATCACCTTCTCTTTCCTGAAGGACTTCGGAAATTTCAGTACAGGGATCCGGCAAGTTTCCTCTGGCGATAACATTTATCTGGACAGGGAATGACTCTAATATTAAAATATCTATCTCATCAACTGAGGCAAGACCTGTGGTAGGCAGAATAGAAAAGCAACCGGTAACAAAAATAGTAATTAACATAATTAGTCCCAACAATAGAATCTTTTTACTCATTTTTATCAACCCCTTTTAAATTATTGTTTCCTCCTAATTTTTTTAGTAAAAATTAAACATATCCTGTTTGACTCTTCATTATTCAAATTATTCTAAATAATTTTAGGCTGTTATACATATTTATTCTGCAAAATAATTAAAAATCCTCTTTTTTAAAAGGCAAACCCTCGAAATATTTTATTTTTTCTTTTCAAGCATAGCCAAAGTTACCCCTGAGGGCTCATTAAACAAACAGATTCGTGAACCACCGGGAATTTCGAAAGGTGCTTCTAAAATATATCCCCCCAGCTGTTCTATTAATTTAGCCTTCTTATCAATATCTTCCACCTGAATATAAAAAGTTAAAAAAGGCAGTTTGGCCTTCCTCAAAGTAAAAACTCCACCACCGGAAAGATTGCGGGAATCTTTGGGAATAGGGAAATCAAAACACTTAATAGTCTCATCATATTCAATTTCCCAACCAAAGACTTTTTTTAGAAAATCAGCAGTTTTTTCAGCGTCATGGGAAGCTAATTCCCACCAGACAATCGGATTTGCTTTCATTAAATTATCACTCCTTTCAAAACCTACCAGGGGACGGTCCTCTGGCAGGTTTTTTCTTAGCTCTTAAGGTAAAGGTTAAAGGAAGCATTCCCTTGTATTTTGGCAGATACCACCATCCCTTTTCATCCTGTATCATATCAGGAAATCCTTTATAGAATAATTTATCATATTCATGTAAAAATTCAATTTTCAAACCGGCTTCGATTAAAGAGGCAAGGATTTCGCCCAATGGCCAGGTCCATTCATGAGTCGGATTTTTGGGGATATATTCTCCATCGGAATAATCCGGAGAATCATCATCCCAAAGAGTAGGTTTTTTCCCGGGAAAATAAGATTCCTTAATTTTTAATCCTTCCTGTTTATCATTATCAAATATATAAAACAACGGATGTATCTCCATTATGTAAAAGATTCCGCCGGGTTTCAGGTAGTGAGAAGTTATTTTTCCCCATTCTTTTATATCCTTTAGCCAGCTTAATACTCCTTGGGAAGTATAGACAATATCAAATTTCTCCTTCAGGGTGTCGGGTAAATTATAGATATTTGATTCGATAAACCGGGCTTTTAAACCTATTGCTTTTTTTAATTCATTGGCAATTTTTATAGATTCACTGGAAAAATCTACTCCAGTCACCTGAGCACCTTCTAAGGCCCAGGACAATGAATCGGTACCGATATGACATTGAAGGTGTAGCAAGGATTTATCTTTTACATCTCCCATTTCCTTTTTCTGTATCTCATCAATCAATGATTTTCCTTGTTTTAGTTTTTCGATATCATACGATTTATAATGAACCGGGGCTATTTCATCCCAAAATGCCTGATTGGCTTTTTCTGCTTTTTTATTTACTTTAGCTAATTTTTTAGTCATAATATTTCCTCTCATATCTTAACAGGGGACGGTCCTTTGTCACAAATATATTACATGATAACTCTGCTTTATTACGCATAAAAAGCCTTATTCATAAAGGCTTAATGCAAATCAACATAGGATAAGATTCTCCTTCTGTAAAGGTAGAGTGTGTAAATTTCACCTGCTTTACTTCGAATCCTGTTGCCTTCAAAAGTTCGAGCCAAGTTTTCAGTTTGAAAATACCACAAAGATGACGGTCGGTATAAACTTCGAGTTTGCCTCCAACGCGGATCAAATAGATAAATGTGGCTTCATAGCTGGTATCGGTAGGGTCAGGGTCATAATCGTTCTCGATAAATACAATCTCCACATCACCTTTAGAATGAGTGGAGTGCGTAGTATTGTTCTGCTTAAATTGTCCTGCAATTTGCTCCACAAATGTTAAGAAGACACCTCCTGGTTTTAGATGTTCGTAGGTAGTGATAAATGTTCTTTGGAGATCCTCCACAGTCTTTATATAATTAATAGAATCAAGAATAGTAACTGCATCGAATTTTTCTTCCAACTGTATAGTTCGCATGTCACCATACTGATAGTTCACCTCCAGGTTGAGCTTTTTAGCGAGAGCGAGCATATCTTCACTAATATCAAGAGATGTTACCTTAAAATATTTTTTAAAAGTATGATCATTGTGACCCCCGCCACAACCAAGATGGAGTAATGTTTTTACCTCAATCTTTGAATGTTCCTTAATTAATTTACTAAATAACTCTGTTTCTTCTATATAATTTCCTACAGGACTAATTATTGGCCATGTCCAGGCAAGATCACCATATAATCGCCGTTCATCTTTTTCAGATAAAATTTTCATTTTGTATTCCCCTTACCTAATAATAAATATATCTTAAAAAGTTAACCAAAGGTGCCTGGCACCTTTGGTTAACTTTTCTATATTAATCTATACTTCTACAAAATTTTAAAAAATCCTCTTTTTGTAAAAAATAAATATTTTTTTAAAACATGCTTGACAAAAAAATATTTTGGTGTATTATGTGTATAGTACACTAATACTTTTAAAGGAAGAATTTAATTATGAAGTTCAACAACAATATTCCTATCTATTTACAAATAATCGAAAGTATTAAGCAGGACATTGTTGTGGGTAAATTAAAGACAGGCCAGAAAATGCCTTCAGTAAGGGAATTGGCGGGAATATTAAAAGTCAATCCTAATACCATACAAAGAGTGTATCAAGAGTTAGATAGAGAAAAAATTACTTTTACCAAAAGAGGAATGGGAACCTATGTAACTGAAGAAGAAAAAACTATAAGGTCTTTAAAGAAAGAAATCTCCCAAAAAATAATTCTTAATTTTGTAGAAGGTATGAATAAATTAGGCTTTTCCAATAAGGAATTAATTAATGCTCTCAAGGAGTACTTATAAAAGGAGGAGGAAATATGGAACAGATATTAAAAGCCACTCAACTTAGCAAATATTTTTATCAAAAAAAAGCTCTCGATAAAGTTGATATAAATATAGAAAAAGGGAAAATTTATGGAGTATTAGGGCCAAATGGTGGTGGAAAAAGCACTTTTTTAAAGATAGCAGCAGGGTTACTTAAGCCAAGCCAGGGAGAAATAACTATAGATAATAAAAATCCCGGAGTATATACAAAATCTATTGTCTCTTATCTGCCGGAAACTAATTACCTTTACAAGTGGATGAAGGTAAAGGATGCTTTGAATTTTTTTAAAGACTTATACGCCGATTTTGATACCGAAAGAGCCAGAGAAAGTTTAAAATTTATGGAATTGGAAGAAGAGGAAAAAGTGACCAGTCTTTCCAAAGGAATGATGGGAAGATTAAAATTAACCCTGGCATTATCCAGAAAAGCTAAACTTTACTTATTGGATGAACCTTTAAATGGCATAGATCCAATTTCCCGGGAAAAGATAATCACTTCTATTCTCGATTCTTATAATGAAAAAACTTCCATACTTATCTGCTCACATCTAATTTACTATATTGAAAAATTATTAGATTATGTATTTTTCTTATCCGAAGGTAGAATAATTTTAGCTGGAGACGCAGAAGATTTGAGAAATAAAAGAGGGATGTCTATTGATAAATTGTTTCAGGAGGTTTTTTAATCATGATAACTTTACTTAAATATGAAATTTATCGCCGCTGGAAATGGTTAGTGCTTAGATATGCGGCTTTAATTATAATAGGGGCTATACTTTTAAACAGGGCCTCTTTTCCTGCTTATCAGTATGAATTTATAGGAGAATCTATAGGAAAATTTGCCTTGACCAGTTTGGTTATCTTTATAATTATTATTGTTGAAGGAATTAATGTGCTGAAAGAAGACCTATTTGAAGAATGTGGGTACCTAACTTTCACCATACCTAAAAAAGGAAGAACTATCCTAGCTTCTAAATTAGTATTATTACTTTTACAATTAAGTTTCTGGGCAATTATTAGCATCGGGTTTGGATCAATATTCTTTTCAAAATTACCTTATCATGAAATTGTCCAAATAAAGACTCAAATCAATTTTTACTTTTTCCCGACAGTTTTATTTTTACTAACTGCTTTTTTTAATTTTGTTTTAATGATACATTTTAGCCTTACTTTAACTAAAACTTTACTGGTAAACAAAAAATACTCGGGTTTATTATCAATAGGTATCTTTTTCTTTCTGGTTTATTTAATTGAAAAGGTATACTATGGTCCATTTTTAAATCAAATAAAACATATTTCAATAGAAATTGGAAGTAGATCAAATATTGATTTACTCTCCGGAGGTTATACAGCTGTATTTTTAAACGTAATTCTAATCGCTATATTCTTTACAGCAACTTCCTATTTGCTCGAAAATAAAATAAATATTTAAAAAAAATTAGTATAGGGGGATGTAGTGATATCACATCCTCCTATTTCTTTTTCTTTAGTTTAACCGCGGTCCCATATACAAACATCTCTGCTGCTGCTTGCATAATTGATGAGGTAGTAAAACGAATACATACTATCCCATCTGCGCCCATATCTTTGGCTACTGAAATCATCCGGTCTATAGACTGCTCCCGAGATTCTGCCAGTAATTTAGTATATTCTTCGATCTCTCCCCCTACTATATTACGGAAACTAGCTAATATATCTTTCCCGACATGACGTGCCCGAACAGTATTACCTCGCACAATTCCTAAAGTTTCTACAATTTCGTATTTAGAAAAATTATCCTGAGTAGTTAATAACATTTTTTACCTCCTTATTTCTTGACATCCCTTGAATATTTATCATCCTTTTTACTCGCTAATCTGTCTGTTAAAGCTTTAATAAATAAGAGCCCCAAGCCGATTATAGTTACTAAGCCGATTATGCCCAGCCAAACGTTCTCGAATATACCGACTATCCAGGCGATAATCCAGGCTATAGTGACTATAATCAAAATAATGTATCCCGTCTTTTCCATTTTCTTTCACTCCTTTCTATTTTTATTTTATAATAGGGCTATTCCCAAAAAAGCTAAAAAATATTTAGAAGCAGGGTATACACAACACAGTATATCATAAATAGTTTTATTATAATTTTGAATTTGTTGGTTATGTTAAGTTTAAAAGATTTTATTCTTTAGTTTACAAATTTTTTAATATTTACCTATCGCCTATTAATTATAAGATAAACGAGTTTTTTCATCTGCTAATGTCGGTTGAATAATTTCTTCCCATTTTGGAGAATCCCATGTCCCTAACATCTTATGTATATCATAATATTTCTGAGGAATTGGATGTGTCCCAATAACTACTTTTACTCCGTATCTTGCCTTAATAAAATCACTAAAATAGGTTATATAGGAACAGGGAGGATATCCGACAACCAACCCGGTAGCCAGGTGAATAACCTGTGCACCGTTCTTAATCATTTCCTCGGGAGCGTATTCAATATTTCCACCAGGGCAGCCATCACAAGTAGTATATCCAACTAATTGCAGTTCATCGTCCTTGCTATAAATACTAAATGCGCCTTCCCTATTACGGAGAGCCTTAAGGCATTTACCTCCCGCACAGGTATGGTAACGGTCACAGATAATAATTCCAATTTTAATTTTACCTTTCACTACTATTTCCTCCTATTAAATTAAATTTATTAAATTACCGCCACCTAAGGCAGCGGCTTTTAAAGAAAACAATTATTTTTGCCTGTCTTGTGAAGTCTTGCTTCACCGGGGTCATTCCGTTATAGTGGTTCGATTCAGCAAACCTCTAAGGAATCGGGTCGGATAAATCCGACCCCTACCCATGTCATAGACGGTAGGTTCCTAATTTTAATTAGTTGCTGAGCATTAACAACCGTCCCCTGTATTAATCATAATGTTTCTACTTTTAGTAAATTAGTGGTGCCGGGAACTTTAAAAGGAATTCCCGCAGTAATCACAATCTTATCTCCTGAGTTGGCCAATCCGGTTTTTAAGGCAATTTTCTTTGATTTTTCAATCATATCATCGGTATTTTCCAATTCATCAGATTTATAAGGATAAACTCCCCAACTAAGAGCAAGTTTTCTAACTGTGGAATCGTGGGTACTGGCTGCGATAATAGGAACAGAGGGACGATATCGGGATACCATACGGGCTGTACTCCCGGAAAGAGTGAAGGTGACGATGGCTCTTGCTTTTAAATCCATGGCTACCTGACAGGTGGCGTGACTTATCGCATCCGGATTGGTGGGTTTAACCGAAAGCGACCTCTCACTCAATATTTTTTTATAATCTATGGCCTTTTCTACTCTTAGGGCTATCCTATTCATTGTTTCCACTGCCTCTAAGGGGTAATTGCCTATTGCAGTCTCCTCGGATAACATCACGGCATCAGTCCCATCCAGGATTGCATTGGCCACATCGGTTACTTCTGCCCGGGTAGGACGAGGTACATTTACCATCGACATTAACATCTGGGTTGCAGTAATTACCGGCTTCCCCACAAAATTACATCTTTTAATAATATCCTTCTGAACCAAAGGCACATTTTCTAAGGGTATTTCTACTCCCAGATCACCCCGAGCTATCATTATTCCATCAGAGGCTTCGATTATTTCTTTCAAATTATCTACCGCTTCTTTCTTTTCAATCTTGGCAATTAAGGAAATATCTTCTGCCTCATTTTCCTTTAAAATTTTTCTTGCCCTTAAGACATCCTCTGCATTCCTGATAAAAGAAAGACCAATAAAATCAACTTTATTTTTTATTCCAAAGAGAATATCCTGATAATCTTTTTCAGTTAAAGATGGAATATCCATAGATATGTTCGGGATATTTACCCCTTTATGAGAGCTTAGTTTCCCACCCCTCACTATCCGACAGACAATATCAGTAGGGGTAAGCTCTTTCACTTTAAGCTCTAAAGTTCCATCAGCTAAAAAGATACGGTCACCTTTCTTCACCTTCTGGGGTAAAGAAGGAAAGGTAATAGATACTCCCTGTTCGTCCCCGGGAACCTCGCGGTTAGTAAGAATAAAAGAGGAACTTTCTTTTAAGAAAATGGGCTCTTTTTCAATCTTTCCAATTCTTATCTTTGGCCCCCCTAAATCTTGAAGGATGGCCACAGATTTATTTGTCTTCAAAGAAGCCTGACGAATATTTTCAATAACTTGACGGTGTTCTTCATGTCTTCCGTGAGAAAAATTCAAACGGGCAACATCCATACCCTCTTGAATCAGCTTCTCTATTTTTTCATAAGAATTACTCGCTGGTCCAATGGTACATACTATTTTAGTTTTTATCATTATACTCATTTTTAATTATCTCCTGATAAATGGTTATAGTTTTATTTTTAAGACCTTTTGTGCAAAGAGAAAAAAATGGAAATACTAATAAATTTACTTTGGAATTTATTATCTTTGGTAAATCAATTTCGTTATTATTTTTTATAGTGATCTCTTCGGATTCTTGCATTTCTTCCCTCTTTAATTATTTTAAATAACAACAACATTTCTCTATTGTTGTTATTGTTAATATCGCATATTCCGGTAAATCTTTATAAATAAACGATAACAAACATTTTTTTTAATTCCAAACACGATGTTTCTTAATTAGTTATAATGAATAAAAGGATTGTTAAACATCCTATAAAATTAAGTAAACTATTTAGCCGAGACCGGGTAGTCTCCACTCAGATACTTTTTAAGATTATCTTCTGTGATATACCATTTTCCGGTAATTTTTTGTCCTTTAATTTTACCTTCTTTAAAGTAAGCTCTTATAGTAGGCTTGGTACTTTTCAACATCTCTGCAACTTCATCCACATTATATAATTTTAATCCGCTAATTTCTAAAGGCATTTTCTCTCCTCCTATCTATTAAAATATAAGCAAGCATTAAAACGTTTTCATCTTATTTATAAACCAACCTTCCCTTCACTTTACGGCTGATATTCTGATGATTCCTTAAATATTCTTCCAACACCCCTTGAGCCGAAGTAGAGACCACCTTGCCTTGACCGGAAGCTAGTAGTTCTTTTTGGGTGATATTTAGATAATTAGCACAGCTGCTAAAATGATAACCTTGCAGACAGATTTTATATTGCTGATTATCGTCAACCGGTTTCCCTTTAAATTTAAGGGATTCTAACTTTTTGGTCAAGTCGTTGTAAACCGCTTCAATACCGGTACTAACCTGATAACATTCACCTTCACCGTCCCGATTCTCTTTACGCATAATATGACTGAATATCTTTTTTAATTGTTGCCCGATAATGGAAAATCTCCTTAAGCTATCATCATAAGGAAAACACGCTTTTAAATCGCCCAAAGTAACCATCGGGCCTAACTCTTTAATTCTGATAGATCCGGCGCCCACGAACATCATATCGCATTCAGCAATCTCAGCAAAAGCATCAGCGATTAGATTGCCTAAAGAGGTCTCAATCTCCCGTTGAGGGTGGGTTAACTTTTCTGCCAGTTTACAGATCAAGGTATTGTATTTGCGGTCAACTTTTTTCTTGTATGATTCAATGTAATCCATTAGCGCCTTATCAGGATTGGCCAGTTTGTTATTAATCGGAATCAACTGCCATTTGTAATCCACGATGCTATTGGTGTCATCATCTACCACAATGTCAAAACGGCCGATTTGATTGGTTCCTACTCCGGCCTGAGAAATTAAAATGTTATTCACATTAGTCGGCTTATCCAGTATGGTGTGCGAATGACCGCCGATAATCAGGTCCACTCCCCATTCTGGCTTGAGCATTTTAGCCAGCTCTATATCTGATTCATAGCCAATGTGGGACAAAACAATAGTCAGATCAATGTCATCATTTTTATAGGCATTGGTGATTTTGCCGATTTCAGCACTGGCTTCTTCCAAACTGACAAAACTGCCGATTAAGTTATCCTGATTAAGGGAATCCATTACTTTTTCCGTAATAATCCCGGTAAACAGAATGTCAAAACCGGCCTTATTGATAATCAAATAGGGCCGCATCAATCTTTTGTAATACTTTTTGATGTATAAATTAGCATTAACAATGGGAAAATTAGCCATCTTTTCCAGGAACAATAGATGCGGCAAACCATAATCAAATTCATGATTGCCTAATGATACTACATCCGGCGCTAAATAATTCATGATTTCCATAGTGGAAATGCCTTTGTATTCCGAATCAATCAAAGAGCCCTGGACCATATCGCCGGAAATTAAATACAAAACATTTTCTTCTTCCTCCCGCACTTTATTGATATAGCCAGATAATAAAGCCAATCCGCCGATCAACTCGCCCTTTTCTCCCTGCACTTCGGCCAGAAAATCGCCGTGCATGTCATTGGAGTGCAAAATTGTGAATTTTTTGGTGTTCATGGTCTCATAGATTTCTATTTTTTTTTCCATAGCGGCTTCTCCTTTCATAAATAAAATTAAATCTAAATAAATACCTTTTGTTTTTTAATTAGATGCTCTTGTATATAAAGATCCCTGGCCAATCTATCTAACTTGAAGATTAAAACTTCCTCAATCTCTTTGTTATTTTCTGCATCACTAAACAATTCTGCCAATCCCGGTCTATTTTCTAATTCACTCGCTCCGCTTATCCCATTATCTTTAAATATTTTTACCAATTCACAACCATTTTTATCAGCATATTTTTTAGGTTTTTTCTTGGATTTCTATGGTGCCCTCTTCTTTTTGATTCTCTGTGCTTACCCTGCAATAATCCACTAACTTTTTAGGCTTTTTCACATTTTTACACCTATATTACTATTGCTTTAAGCATAGATTAACATATACAAAATATCTTTGTCAAATATCTTTAATATATCTATGATCTATAATTAGGGTTAAAAAATATAATAAAAAGGTGTAGACTTACCTATATATAAAATTATCATTTGTAGAATTAATAAAAAAAGTTTATGATAAGCTAAGACTCTATAAAGATATACCACAAGGAAAATTAGTGGTTAATTTTCGAAACTTCACCACGAGTCGCGTGTAAATGAAGTAGTTCGATTATTTTAAATTATACGTAATTCGGCTTAAATGGACAGACCCTATAAAAGTTTTAAATATTAAAAATCAATCTAATAAAGAGATAAAAAATGACTAAAAACAAAACTGTAAAAATTGTGAGACTCATCCTCTATTGGACTGCCCGAATCGGAAGTATTGTCAGCATTGGATTAATTCTGATGTTTTTTATCGGAGAAGGATTTGATCCAGCCAATCTTAAGTTACAGGAATGGATAGGTTTCTTCTTCTTTCCTGTAGGGATCGTGGTTGGGATGATAGTTGCATGGTGGCAAGAAGGAATGGGCGGCACTATTACCGTGGGGAGTTTGCTTGTTTTCTATGTAGTACATTTTCTCTTTAACAGAGCGTTGCCTCAGGGATGGGCTTGGATTGTCTTTATATCTCCAGGAATCTTGTTTCTTGTATCTTGGGCACTTTCACGTAATAGAATGCATGTTGAGAAATTATGAAAGAAAAGCCTACGATAGCCGAACAGCATATAACAGCGGATAAAAGGGAAATCAAAGATTTCCCCAATTACCTTCGGCAACTTCTTTTATCCGCAAGTCGTTATATGAAATGGTGGTTTTCACCATTTTGATATAATCCTCCACCTAGAATATAATAGTCATTAGGAAAATTATTGAAAAAGACCAGGCTTAAATGAGTTTTCTCCTAATCAGCAAAGAGGCTTTTCTCTCACTCCATTAACTCACCTTTATGAATAAAAATTACAGTTAAAAAGAAGGTATAAACATAAACCAAGAAAAAATAAATGCCTTAAAATCGATTATTGAGACTTGATCCTTTATTTATCATCTCTAATATAAACATTAACCCATTACTTTTTTTTCTTTTTCTCTTCATACATCCTCTGGTCGGCAATATGTATCAGTTCATTTAATGTTTTTGGTTTATCGGGTAGATATTCAGAGAATCCTATGCTGAATTTTATACTATAATCCTTTTTTATGGTCTTATTTAACTGAGACAAATTCTTTTGCAGGGGATATTTTTTAATAGAGTGAGATAAAATGGCGTGCTTTTATACAGAAGACGACAAGAAGGGGTAATACACTTTTTAATCAAGCTATAATAATTTTACAGTTTCAATTTTAAGGATTTCTTAAATACCCTGGCAAATATGCAAGTAAAGAAGATAATACATGGTAAAAAGAGAGAATATTAGAGTAAAAAAGACTAAAAGAAGTGATTTTCATGAACCATGAAAAATAATCTTTAATATAAGCGTGTTTTAAGCGCCTATTTTAAGTTGTCTGGTATGAGATTCATTGTATTTTTTTAAATACGCCTTATATACGCAATATTAGAGGGTTTAAAAGAAAACGCTAAAATCCTTATGTATTAACAGTCTTATTGATTTTTTGCAAAATAAAACCGTAATTCATTCCCAAACGTGTTTAGACCTGGCTTGATATCGAGATGTAAAAAATTTTTCTTTTCATAAAATCCAATACCATTAAACCCCATTTCCTGAGCATAAAGAAGAAGATCAGAAAGTAATAATTCTTTTATGTGAATGTCTACCGCCATACCCAGAAGATGATAAGAACCGGGAGCTCCCCCGATACAAGAAGGACCCCTTCCCCACCAAAAATAGTTTTAAATAATAGAGAGGTTTTGTTAGTGTAAACTTTAATGGGGCAGTTAGAAAGAAAAAATAATAAGAGAAGAATTATAAAAATATGATAAAAAGGCGTAGACTTACCTATATGTAAAATATTTTTTGTAGAATTAATAAAATTAGTTTATGATAAGCATAAGAATCTACTTTTTTGTAAAATGATCATAATAGATTAGGAATGAGTATATGAAAAAAGCCTTTAAAATACTATGGATTGGAATGGTTATCGTGATCCTTGTCGTCGTGATTGGTCTCCTGGTCCTTTATATATCTGCGCCAAAACCACTTGCCCCACCTGATACCATACAGAGTATAAGTGACATTGATACCTATTTTGAGAAGCTAACGACTAATCAAACACCGCCTGCGTTGACAGTCACCGTTTTGAAAAAGGGAAATCCGGTCTATGCTAAAGCGTTTGGCTATGCCGATGGGCCACAAAAAAGACCTGCCCAGGTTGATACCATCTATCCATGGTGGTCTGTGACAAAAGTGTTTACCGCCACAGCGATCATGCAATTATATGAACAAGAAATGTTGGATATAGATGATCCAGTGCAAGACTATCTCCCGTATTTTGACGTCACAACCAAGGATGGCTCGCCGAAAACAATCACGATTCGTCACCTCTTAACCCATCGGTCGGGACTGCGGGATCTCATGCCGGAAGGACTTAACTGGATCCGACTGGCTGGTCAACCAAAGCCAAATCAAACCGTATTTTTCCGGGAAAAGTTTACCGGGAAATTTCGTATCCTCCTATTTGACCCCGGCACTAAAGCGAGGTACACAAACGTTGGCTATATCGCCTTAGGTGCGGTGATAGAAGCCGTGAGTGGACAAGAATATGAAGCATACATACATGAACATATTCTCGTCCCCTTAGCCTTGAATGACACGACATTTATCCGTCCTGAAACACTGCAACGCAGAACAGCAACTGGATCGAATCCAATAATTAACCTCTTTACAGGGTTGCTGTGGATTTTTGGGGACAAGGACATTTTTAAAACTTATGTACGCGAAACCGTAAATGGTCGGATCTGGTTTAATCCGCTCTATATAGACTATACACCATCCACTGGATTAAGTGGTCCTTCAGCAGAGATGGCCCGGTTTGCTCAGGCATTTCTTTTAGGAGGGGGGATACAAGGAGAGCGAATTCTAAAACAGACAACCGTTGATGAAATATTGGTTACCTATCCCCTTGAGGAGTTAGCAGAATCCTATAACAATGTACAAAATGGAATAGGGTGGAAAGTCTGGAAGCTCAATGAGCAGATCGTGTATGGCCATGGAGGAGGAGGTCCCGGATTTGGGGCATTACTTGCGTTCATCCCTGAACGGGAGTTGGTAATTGCCATCAATGCAAATGATACAAACATCAATCGTGATGACTTATTGCGCATGTTGGCCTCTTTCTCATGGGACTAAAGCGCGAGAGCTAACAAGGTGCTTGAGCAGATAAAGCTACTGTCACGAAAGCTGCTTGCGTACGCTTCGCGCCAGCTTTAAGCTTTGCAGCTCAGCTCGTCGTTAAGGATGATGTTAAGGAAAATCAACAGTTCATAATTCATACAATAATATTCCTTATTGACCTTGGTGATTTATTGAGATATCGAATTGTAACTGTGAATTTTATTTGCAAACACTTGAACCTGCCGACAACTGTTTTTTGCTGGTTCCGTGGCCCCCCGACCCCACTTTACCCAAATCCAGGGCATTATATCAAAAAAGTGTGAGTTCTCGAGCGAACTTTCTCATTTCATTTATTGCTGTTAATTCAGTTCGAAAACACCCTGGACTTCAGCAAAAAACGTCCGTTATATGAAATGGTAGTTTTCACTATTTTGATATAAACCCCCACCTAAAATATAATAATCATTAGGAAAACTATTGAAAAAGACCAGGCTTAAATGAGTTTTCTCCTAATCAGCAAAGAGGCTTTTCTCTCACTCCATTAACTCACCTTTATGAATAAAAATTACAGTTAAAAAGAAGGTATCAACATAAACAAAGAAAAAAACAAATGCCTTAAAATCGATTGTTGAGACTTGAACCCTTTATTTATAATCTCTAATATAAATATTAACCCATTGCTCTTTTTTTCTTTTTCTCTTCATACATCCTCTGATCGGCAATACGTATCAGTTCATTTAATGTTTTTGGTTTATCGGGTAGATATTCAGAGAATCCCATGCTGAATTTTATACTATAATCCTTTTTTAAGGTCTTATTTAGCTGAGAAAAATTCTTTTGCAGGCGGCTTATTATTAGGGGAACTTCTTTTAGGGAGCTATCCGGAAATATCAATAGAAATTCATCCCCTCCCATTCGGCAGATGATATCAATCTCTCTTAGAATGGACTTGAATAAACCGGCAACTTCTTTTAAGACCTTGTCTCCTTCATCGTGGCCAAAACTATCATTGATTGCTTTAAAGCCATCTATATCTAGAAAAGCTAATAATATGGAAGATTTATTACGCTGGGATAATTTAAGATGCCTATCAAGTAGCTCCAGAGCATATCTCCGATTATAACAACCGGTTAACGAATCAATGCGCGCGAGTTTTATTAGTTGTTCTTCCATATGCTTTTTTTCGCTGACATCAATATAAATTCGTATCCACCTTTCTGTCTTCCCATCGATTACAATATTAGAAACAGATACATAGACCGGAAATAAAGTGCCATCTTTTTTCTTTCTGATAGTCTCAAAATTAGTATTAGTATGACGATTTAATAATCCTTTTGTTAGAATTATTTCTTCCTCCACCTTATCCGTAGGGTGAATTATACCTTCATCAATATTCTTGCCTTCTATCTCCTTTGAAGTATATCCAAAAAGTTCGCTAAAACGGGGATTTATTTTTAATATAGTGCCTTTCTCATCTGTATAGACTATGGCCTCGGGACTTTTATTAAATAGACTGGCAAATTCTTGCTGACTCTTCCGTATATTCTCTTCATCTTGTTTGTGCATAGCAATATCTTTTTGAAGTTGTTCGTTCGCCTCTTTTAATTGTAAGGTACGTTCTTTTACTAATTCTTCAAGATACTCTCTATATACTATTATCTCCTTTTGCATCTGTTCGCGTTTAGTAATATCTCTTGCTATGCCCAATACTAAAGTTTTTCCCTTAATCTTTACTGGATAAGTGGAGATCTCAACTGTCACTGTACTTTTATCTTTCCGATTTAATATGAATTCATCTGGTCCCGTTGGTTGTCCCATTATATTTTTTAGTAATACTTTGGCTGCTTTGGGTATATCAGCAAGGGCAAGTAATTTTAACTCAAAAAAATTCTTTCCGATCAATTCTTCTTTTTTATAACCGGTCACCCTTTCAGCTGCCTTATTTCCATCAATAAAATTACCCTTTAAATCATTAATATAATAGGCATCGGGTGCATAATCGAATAATATTTTGAAACACCATTCTAAATCTATTAGTTCTTCTTCTGCTTGCTTACTTTTGGTAATGTTATTTACTACGCTTTTCTCTCGTTCTTCCCTTAAAATTTCCAGTTCTTTTATTAATTCTGCCCATGTCTTATCCTCATCTTTCATCCTATTCTCCTCCTATTGAGATCATAAGATAAATTAGCGTATAAATATTATTGATATTATTTACTTTCTATAAATTTTTTAATATTCCCCAGCATCTTCTAATTCCTAATAATATTCTTTACTTGCTGTTTATATCTTCAATCCTTCCGGATTTAATCTGCTCTTTTATTATTTCTCTCCTCTTTTCTTCTAAGACAACCTCAAGCATTTTTGATGTTTGTTTATTGTCTTTACTATAGAAAGTTCCCTTAGATTCAATAGAAGTCGTTTTAATTCTTTTAAAAGCCTCTTTAATTTTCTTGTATTGCTGCTCCACTATAATTTATGTAAGAGAATGAACATAAATTATATAAAGAACCTAAAGGAATAGGATTTTTTATCTCCCCTTCTTTCTTTAATATTTCCGATAAAATTTCTGAAATAGCCTGTTGTACTTTTCTATCAAATGGTCCTGGATAGCCATATTCAGAGTTAGAAGAAACTTTCCATTTATAACCTCTCCTGTAATTTAATCGATTACTTTGCTTTCTTCAGGTTAACCACTATTTCTGGCAGCTATCCTTAAGAATTCCCGAATAGGAAATAGGGAATCTTAAAATATTTTATCCCGGAAGCATAGGGGGCTATCTCATATAATCCAAAATAAATTACCATCCCATCCTCAATTAGATAAAAGGGCTATTCTTGACTAATTGACTGGAATGCTAACCACTCAGTAAAATATTCTTGCGGGTTTAAATTTACCTGTCTTTTTATTTCTTGATTAATAATATCTACATCATCTTTTTTTTCTTTTAAGATATCGCTAAGAAGAATCTCCTTCCCATTTTCCAGATTAAAATTGTAGGCATGCTGTAAGGTATACCCATGTGCTCCTAGGGTATAGGAATAATAAAAAACCGAAAGACTCAATAAATCATCCTTTTGATAATGTACTATATAATACGTCGTAGCAATATATTTTCTTATCTCCCATCCTTCGCTTCTGGCTGATTGCAAATACTCTTCTGATTCCACTTGTAATCGATTTTTAAAATTAAGGATGTCTTCTTGGATGATTTGATTTATCTTTTCTTCTACCTGCCTATCTTTCATACCCTGAACCAGGGGAAATACCATATCTACCTTCAGGGCTTCTTGGTCTTCTTTTATCACCAGATCGGTAATAGTTATTTCCCGATCTATAGGTTTAATTTCCTGAGCCTGGGCTAGTATAGTAGTATAAATAAAAGCGTTTGATATTATTCCCAGAAAAATTAATCTTAAAAATAAAAAGAAGAATTTTTTCATTACAAACAACCTCTTTGGGAATATTTTATTTAATCCTTTAAAAGTATGTGACGGCTAATAGTCTTTTTCTCCCCCAATTAGTTTATCACTTTTTATCAAATAATTCACGAGCCTTTCCGATAAATAAAAGGCATCTTTTTTTTAGATATTTTTCATTATTCACCCATCTATATATTTACATCTATGATAATGACACAAAAGAGAGGCAATTTCTTTCACTTTCTTAACTAGATACTCGATACTATATACTCGATACTATATTTATATGCTTGACAAAAACAAAATTATCTATTATAATATTTCGTATCCTAAATATTTGTATAATAAATATATTAATGCAAAATAATTTTTAAGCATTTTTTCTGATTATGCTTTCATATATTATATACGTTTTTTATATTATGTAAAATAAATCTTAATTTTTCAAAGAGGAGGAAATATATCCATGTCCAAACAAAAATTTGAGAGCATTTCGAAAATAATTGATCTTACCAGAAATTTTAATAAATCTATGAGACACAAATTTCATCATTCTATACATGATTCAGGATTCACCCTTCCCCAGCTTTCAGTAATATCGATGCTGGAAAAACATGGAGAGCAGAAGGTAAGTGAATTAAGTTTGAAAATGGGATTATCTGATAGTACTGTATCGGGAATCCTGGATAGACTCGAACAAAAAGATATTATAAAACGTGAGCGCACTAAAGATGACCGAAGAGTGGTAAAAATATCTTTAACCGGAAAGAGCAAAGAATTCTGCAATGATTTTCGCCAGAAAAAAGAAAAATATTTTACCCAATTGCTAAAAAAACTTTCCGAACAGGAAATAAAAGATATAATCAAAGGCCTGGAAATTCTTAATCGCGCACTCGCTGAGAAAGAATAGAGGAAAAAATTGTAATAGGAGATAATTCATGAAACAATTAACTGCCCGATTGGGAGAAGAAAGAATAAGTAAGCTTTTGGTAAATTTATCTCTACCAGCAACTATCGGTATGATGGTAAATGCATTGTATAATCTCGTTGATACTATCTTTGTAGGAAGAGGGGTGGGAGCTTTAGCCATCGGTGGATTAACCATAGCCTTCCCTATTCAAATGGTCATCATGGCTTTCGCCCAGATGATAGGCATCGGTGCCGCTTCAGCCATATCCAGAAGTCTGGGAGCAAAAGACATAGAAAAGGCAGATTACGTTGCCGGAAATTCCTTTTTGCTTATAGTTATACTGAGTTCAATAATTGCCGCTATCGGCCTCACTTTTACCGAACCAATGCTAAGACTTTTCGGTGCAACAGAAACCATTTTACCATATGCCAAAGACTATATTACTATAATACTCTGGGGCAGTGTTTTCTTTTCTTTCGCTATGTCTTCTAATAACTTAATCAGAGCCGAAGGTAATGCCAAAGTAGCAATGGCCACCATGCTTATCGGGGCGATATTAAATATAATCCTGGACCCGATTTTTATATTTGTTTTTAAGATGGGGGTTAAAGGTGCTGCCCTGGCTACGGTTATTTCTAAATTTGTTTCTTTTATCTATGTATTAACCTATTTATATAGTGGTAAAAGTTCATTAAAAGTAAAACTGCACCACTTAAAACCCAAAATACACATCATAATCGAAATACTTACCGTAGGATCTGCTGCTTTTGCCAGAATGGTTACCGGGAGCGTAGTAGCTATCGTGGTAAATAATTCTCTGAGGATTTTTGGTGGAGATATGGCCTTAATAATTGTAGGCATAGTTCACCGGGTTACCATGTTTGTGTTTATGCCTTTATTCGGGGTGGTACAAGGGATGCAACCCATAGTTGGATTTAATTACGGAGCGAAAAAACTTAATAGGGTAAAAGAGACTCTCAAATTATCGCTTATTACTACTACCGTCATCGCCACTTTTGGTTGGCTGATGATAGAACTGTTCCCCTTTGCAATTATAAGCGTATTCACCAGAGATGCAGAAATAATAGAAAAAGGCTCTACTATAATGAGGATAGTTATCTCTGTGATACCCGTAATCGGTATACAAATAGTGGGGGCTGCCCTATTTCAATCTTTGGGGAAAGCAGTTCCTTCGTTGATACTGGCTTTACTCAGACAAGTTCTATTATTTATCCCTTTAGTTATTATACTACCACGGGTTCTTGGATTTGGACTTTTGGGTATCTGGATTGCCTACCCTGCTGCTGATGTTTTGTCGGTAATCCTCACTGTTTTGTTTTTAAAAAGTGAACTGAAAAAGATGAGCTTAAGTATGTGGTGAGGTGAGTTATGCCAGACCATCCTCTGATGTAAATAAAAAAAACCTGCCAGAGATCCGTCCCCTGGTAGGTTTATTGAGGCCCTGCCCAGTGATAATTATTAGGCCCTTCTTTTTTTGCTAAATACATGGCCTTATCTGCAGTTTTTATCAAAGCCTCTTCTTCATCACCGTCATCAGGGTATAAAGCTATTCCAATGCTTGTAGTTATATGTATCTGATTACCCTTGATTAAAAATAACTCACTAAGAGAACTAAATATTTTTAGAGCAACATCTACAGCATTCTCTCTGGGCTGAGTAAGTCGGGGTAATAAAATAATAAATTCGTCTCCTCCTAAACGACAAATGGTATCGGTTTTTCGCAGGAGCTTGCTGAATCTTTTTGCTACTCCTTGAAGCAGCTGGTCTCCAATATCATGTCCAAATTTATCATTAACTTCTTTAAAATTATCCAAATCTAAAAACATCAGAGCAAATTTCTTCTGTTCTCTTTTAGCATAAGCTATTTCCTGTTTCATTCTATCATAAAATAACACCCGATTTGGTAACTTGGTTAGATAGTCATACAGGCTAAGAAACTTTAATTTCTCCTCTGCTTGTTTTCTCTCAATTGCAGTAGCTATCTGTTGAGAAACAAATTGCATAAGTTTAATATCTTTTTTAGAATAAAGGTTCGGATCAGTGTAGCTTTGCAAAATCATAGATCCGATAATCTTATTTTCTATCTTTAAAGGAACACCTAACCATATCTGTTTATTGGTTATAACATCATAGGAAATAAAATTCCCCTGAGCAATCATCCTTTTATATTTATTATAATTCAACAGTAATGAGTCCCCGGTTTTAAAAATATAGTTAAAAATACTATCGGAGATACTGTATTTTGAGACTAAGAAATCCTTATCTCTTTCTCCTGTTTCATCAGCGTAATAAGAAAAATAAAGTTTGTTCTTCTCTTCATCAAATAAGGCGATGGAAAAATTAGTCGTATTGATAATAGTGCTGAGCTCTTCGCGAATAACAGGATAGAGTTGTGTTAAGGAAATATCTGAGTTAGCTGCCCGGGAAATATTGTATAATACGTTATTTACTGCTTCGTTTGCTTTACGATTAGTAACATCGTTTAGTAAAAATATTTTTCCGGTAACTTGCTCGTTCACCTGGTTTAAGGTAACAGAAACAGAAACATGGATTAATTTATTATTCTTTTTCTTTGCTATCAATTCCAAATCGGTAAAAACACGCTCACTACTTAAAATTTGTGTACGCCAATTAGTCAATACCTTTTCAATATGTTTACCTCTCATCTCCTCAAGTTCATAGCCAAAAAGCTCTTCAAATCGTTTATTTACCTCCAGAACAATACCATCCATATCGGTATACGCCAGTGCTTCCGGCAAATTTTTAAATAGACCGATAAATTCCTGCCTACTTCGTTGAAGTGCTTGTTCGTTCTTTCTAAACTTGGATGTATTACTAAAAATAGGTTTTGCCCTTAAATCTTTTTTACCATTTCTATTATTAGGACTATCCGATTTTGCTTTTAACCGACTGAATTTATTTACCAATTTATTTAAATAACCACTGTCTTTTCTTTTTCTCCTCATTAATCCGTCTCTTTTCTTTTTTCTTTTAAAGGTGTTTTATATATTTATACCACATAATTTTTAAAAATCCTCTCTTTGTAGAAATAAAAATATGAGCAAATTTTTAAGTTGTTTTATTCTGCAATTTTAAAAAGTAAACAACCCACCCGCTAAGCAGGTGGCTTTAAGAGGCCTCTAAAAGAGGCCAAATTCTTGTTGGTCAATCTCTTCTTTCTTTTCTCTTTCTTCTTGATACCTTACATATTTTCTAATTTTATTCTCATCCAGACCTATGGTGCTTACACAATATCCCCGACTCCAAAAATGCTTTCCTCAATAGGGCTTCTTCTTGAGAGTAGGAAAGCTTTTGAAGAGTTTTATTGCTGTCTTGCCTTTTAGCATTCCCATTACTTCGGATATCGATAATCTGGGAGGTATAGAAAGTATCACATGTATATGGTCTTCTTTTACATTCATTTCCAGTATTTCTATGCTTCTCCATTCACATAGCATCCTTAAGGTTTGCTCCACAAATTCAGCCACTGCATCTTTTAGTATCCTGTACCTGTACTTTGGACACCATACTATGTGGTATTTACATTGATAGATTGTATGGGATAATTTTTTCCATTTAGTCATATCTTATCTTAACATATATGTCGGTTTTTATGGTAAAACCCTTTAACCATTACCACCTTCAAAGAAGGTGGTTTTTTAAGGTGAAATAAAAGCTCCAACCAGGGTACCCCACAGCTCCCCTTCTCCTCCAAAAAGATTAGTTCCACCCAAGACTACAGCTGCAATGGCATCTAACTCATAACCCATACCAGCTGTTGGTTGGGCAGAATTAAGCCGGGAAGCCAAAACCATTCCAGTTAATCCTGAAAGAAAACCACTAATAGCAAAGGTAGAAATAATAACATTATCTACTTTTATTCCTGATGCTCGAGCAGCATTAATATTACCACCGGTGGCGTAGACATAACGACCAAAACGGGTTAATTTTAAAACAATATACGCCAATATAAAAATAATAAACATCAAAATAATGGGAAAAGGAATGATTCCTATATATCCTCTTCCTAAAAAGGCAAAAGAAGAAGGTAAACCAGTAATCGGGCGTCCATCGGTGGTAGACCAGAGTTCCTCCCCGAGCTATAGCCATCATAGCCAGAGTTGCTATAAAGGCTGGTATTTTTAATTTAGTAATTACTATTCCATTAAAAGCCCCTAAAGCAGTTCCCAGAGCCAGTCCAGCAAGAATGCCAAAAAATATTCCCCCGTTTTGCATTACTCCTGCTCCTACTGCTCCGGAGAAAGCTAAAACAGAACCTACAGAGAGATCTATGCCAGCCCCCAGAATTACAAAGGACATACCCACAGCCAGAAAAGCAACAATAGAAGTCTGTCTCATTACAATAAGCATATTGGATATAGTGAAAAATCGATCGGATAAAACAGAAAATCCAGTAATTAATCCGATTAAACCAATTAATATTCCATATCGCCGAATCATGTCTTTAAACTGTAAATTTTTCATATTAAGACACCTTTTTTCTGGTAGCAAATTTTAAAATATCTTCTTCTGTTGAATTCTCCGGATCTAATTCTGTAGTAATTCTTCCTTCGCTCATTACTAAAACTCGATGAGCAATTCCTAATATTTCCGAAAACTCAGAAGAGATAAAGATTATTCCTATCCCTCTTTGGGCCAGAGTATTAACAATATTATAAATTTCTAATTTAGCTCCTACATCTATCCCTCTGGTGGGTTCATTCATAATCAAAATCTTAGGCCTGGTGAGCAACCATTTACCAACCACCACCTTCTGTTGATTACCTCCGCTTAAAGACTCTACTTTCTGGGAAAAGGAAGCAAAACGAATAGATAATTCCTTCTGTGCTTCTTTGGCCTTCAACAATTCTCTCTTCAAGTCAATAAAATATTTTTTAGCAATATCCCAATAAAGTGCTGGAAGAGTAAGATTTTCTAATACACTTCTAACAATGACCAGTCCCAATTTCCTTCGGTCTTCCGGTAGTAAAGCCAGACCGTGTTCAATGGCTTTAAAAGGGGAATTTACATCTACTTTTTATCCTTCTATATATATCTCTCCTGTATCTAAATGGTTTAGACCGAAGATAGCCAGAGCTAGCTCAGAAAGACCAGAACCTACTAGACCAGCCAGACCAAGAATTTCTCCTTCTTTAAGTTGAAAGGAGATATCTGAAAATTGTCTTTCTTTATTGATTTTTTTTACTTCAAAAATTACTTTACTCTCTTCTTTCTGTTTGGCCTTAGGAGGAAAGATAAACTCTAAAGAACGACCGACCATATTATTAATCACCTGATTACGGTCAATCTGAGCTACTGATTTAGTCAAGATTAATTCTCCATCCCGCAGAATACTTACTTTATCAGCTATCTCAAATATCTCTTCTATACGATGAGAGATAAAAAGTGTGGTAACCCCATTGGCTTTTAGTCCACGAACTACCTCAAAGAGACGGCTGGTTTCCTCTAAAGTTAAGGCAGCAGTAGGTTCATCCATAATAATAATTTTAGAATTTAAAGATAAGGCTTTAGCAATTTCTACCACTTGCTTCTGGGCAACAGTTAAATCTCTTATCTTTAAGTGGGAATCTAAGTGGAACATCTTAAGAGAATCTAAAATTTTCTCGGTTTGTTTATACATTAAGTTACTATCTATAAAGGATAAATGTCCTCTGGTTAATTCTCGGCCTAAAAAAATATTTTGAGCCACATCTAAAGTAGGAACTAAACTAAATTCCTGATGGATTAAACTAATTCCATAATGATAGCCGTCAGAAGGAAAATTAATTTGAGCTTCCTGGCCAAATACTTTAATAATCCCGGTATCGCGCAGCAATTCCCCTACCGCTATTTTCATCAAAGTCGATTTGCCAGCCCCATTTTGGAGTGAACCCCTCAGGTTAGACACTTTAAGTCTTAACACACCATGCATTCCCGAGAGTCTTTTTTTACCAATAACCTCTCGTATTCCTCTGGAGGCCGATAACCCAAAGATGAATGCAACC
>Ga0315541_1000423_pt1 | contig 45187 bp, 35 predicted proteins | sample SalMarSW160190MG_FD_203095 | JGI IMG/M metagenome (GOLD analysis project Ga0315541, IMG submission 203095) | Salt marsh sediment microbial communities from the Plum Island Ecosystem LTER, Massachusetts, United States - Salt Marsh Sediment SW1601-190 ...
GTTCGCCTGTCGCAAAGAGAACCCCATGGGTCGAACCAAGTATCTATATAAAGTGCTTTCCGTACTCATTAACCGGATGAACCGGAAAAAAATGGGTTTTAATAGACTAAATTCTCTCTTTTTTCTTGACGATTAACTTATTTTGATATATTTTAACATAAATTATTAAAATTCTTTTTCTTCCTCCTTGCCGAAAATGATGGGATTACCCTCTGAGTTAAACCCAAAACGTCTTTTTCAAAGATCAACATATATTTTTATTGAGAGATTAATCAATGTGGCTTTACAGAGAAAGGCTTAATTACTATGAAAAACTGAGACGCTCACTTTATGAGATATTGAGAGATGCGCTGGAATTGAGGTTGATGAAGGTCTCTCTCGTGGATTCTTTTTATAATTACCTCAGGAATAACATAGAGTACAGTTTCGTCGATAAAAGCGAACTCAAGCCAAAGTCAAAAAGGATGAAAAAGGAATCCGAATTATTCAAGACCTTCATAGTTATCTTTTGTGAAACAAGACTTGGCCCGGAATTAAAAAATTACATCCGTTTTTTTCCTGAAAATAAAGTTGTAAAAAGCAACGTCAAATACCTGGCAGATTTTACCCCATACAAAAAATTCCATAATAACCTTCGGTATTTTGATAAGCCGGCCTTTCTGGATCTTGTCACTGAATTGATTGATGTGGATTACGCGCTCCTAATTCAGCAAGATCCAACAGTAACAAAGAAAAACAGATATGCCTTAACACATTTCCATGTAAAAATTGATTGGCCTATCTCCGATGCTGCGGAGGATCTCGCCAAGTGGCTAAGATATATACAAAACAGTCTATATGAAAACGGTAATCAGACGGCCCGCATACTACAGAATAAGCTTTTTGAATATTATGGTTGTCATCATACTGTTGGAGGAAGAAGAACAGCCGCTCTTATTGCAGCACAGTTATTGAGAAAACTGGATTTAATAAGTACTATCTATGTCTCCAGTTCAGAATCCCGTTCCATGATCAAGTATTCAGAAAGGGGCGTCTCCAAATATTTTCTTATCCAGCTTACCAACAACCAGATCAGGGCACTGGCCGAAAGAGAGAACATGGATATCGAAACATTCAAGGTCTCTTATCTATATCCCGCAATAGATTATTATGTAGGTATTTCAGAAGTGTCTTATAAACATACCAGCCATTCAGAGCCGCCGGAGGACGGAAAAATCAGGAAGCTAAAACCGGCCTATAACTGGTTAAGGCTTACAGATGAATTCTTGCATCCCAAACCTGACTCAATCCAACTGAGGCCCATAAACTACAATTGGATATATACATCAAAGTAATTCATCTTGTTACCATGATTCTCCTATAATACTTCTGTCAGCTTTCGCCCCTTTCCTCATCGGCCCCGATAAGGGGCAATATATTCTCCACCTGAAATACCACCAGGAATCTTGTTCCAGACTTATCATTGTTGTATTTCCTGCGACTTAGAGAACGAACCAGTTCACCATTCTCCTCTTCGCGGGTCTTACTCAGATAAAGCCTTTTCCCCTTGTATCCGGGGCCTTCTTCCATAAAAAGAAAGGCAGCATGGGGGTTTGACTGAAGATTATGGTAGGTCAAACGATCACGCATGATAAAGGCGATTGAACCGTCCTCCAGGAAATGGGGTCTGGAGTAAATTGCCGAGTTAACCTTCCCCTCCTTGTCTGCTGTAGACATTACCCCGATTCCTCTGGCGTTTTCAAAATAGTCTTTTAATGTTTTCATAAATGTTTCCTTTTGATTCTCAAATGGGTGCTATATTGTAATTATGATACATATTTCTAAAAGTCATAATTCCGCAATCACTCCATAATGCAGCTTATTTGGACCTTCCAGGAACATAATGGATTCAACTATGATTTTTACCGGCTCGCTCTCCGGATTTTCAAAAAAATCTCTTAACTTTGGATGTTTTCGAGATAATTCCTTTCGTATTCGTTCTTGTTCAGAATCCCCTATAATTCCCTGAAATCGACCTGAAACGGTAAGGGCTATTATTTCATTATGGTCTTGATTTGATGTATTCTGTCGGGTGTCAATCAGTAAACTGACGGCCGGGTTTTCAGGCATATTTTTATACTTCTGGCTGTCCCTGGCTGTTATCAGGTAGATTTCGTCGCATGAATCATTGGTGGAATAGGCCATTAGAGAACAGTGGGGCCGGTTTTGCGAGGCAGTTGCCAGGACGCAGGTACCTTGGTCCCGTATTAGAGCCCCAACCTTTCCGCGAATGTCATCATCCATTGTTTACCTTGTTTCAGTGCTGAGCCATTGATTGGAGTTATTCTTAAAACACTATATATTATTATGAAAAGAGAAAAAACTGCAATCTTTGATCAACAATCAAAAATGGACAAAAAAAGGTTAATGAGTTAAAGTCCGGCATAAAGGCTAAGATCAGTTTATGGAAGTTTTAAGCTAGGGCAGGAGGAGACATGAATACAGAAGCGGCATTTGATAATGAAAAGTACATAGCGGAACAGGCATCCGAGATCCTTGAACGGGCCAAGCGATTTAATGATAAACTATACTTGGAATTCGGTGGAAAGCTCCTCTATGATTTTCATGCGGCAAGGGTCCTGCCTGGATACGATCCAAATACCAAGATGCGACTCCTACAGGAATTGAAAGACAAGGCGGATATCCTTCTTTGCATCTATGCGGGGGATATTGAAAGGAAAAAGATGAGAGCGGATTTTGGAATAACCTATGACGCCGAAGCCCTTAAATTGATTGATGATCTCAGGGGATGGGGGATTGATGTCCTCGGAGTCGTCATTACGCGCTACGACAGTCAGCCCGCCTCTAAACTATTCAAAAACAAGCTGGAACGCAGAGGTATAAAGGTATATACTCACAAATTTACAAAAGGGTACCCGACGGACGTCGATCTGATAGTAAGTGACGAAGGCTACGGGGCAAATGATTATATAGAAACGGAAGAACCACTGGTTATTGTCACAGGTCCAGGCCCCTGCAGCGGAAAACTGGCAACCTCTCTTTCCCAGATCTACCATGAATACAAAAGGGGCATCAATGCGGGATATGCGAAATTTGAGACCTTCCCCATCTGGAACCTGCCTCTCAATCACCCCGTAAACATAGCCTACGAAGCAGCCACAGCCGATATCAAGGATTTCAACATGATTGATCCATTCCATCTGGAGGTCTACAATGAAAAAGCCGTGAATTACAATCGCGACGTGGAAGTATTCCCGGTGCTCAAAAGGATACTGAAAAAGATAATCGGGGGGGAAGCTTCCTATAAATCACCAACAGATATGGGTGTAAACCAGGCAGGTTTTGCCATTATGAATGATGCCCTTACCAGGGAGGCTTCAAAGCAGGAAGTTATAAGAAGATATTTTCGGTATCGATGTGAATATGCCATGGGATTAACGGACAGGGAAACCGTGCAAAGGGTGGAATTGCTGATGAAGGACCTTAATATAAATAAGGACTACAGGAATGTTATCGAACCAGCCCATCAGGCCGCCCTGGAAGCAAGGGAAAGGGATAAGGGGAATGAGGGTATCTATTGCGGTGCAGCCATAGAATTGAGGGAAGGTACCATCGTGAGTGGCAGCAATTCATCCCACCTTCACGCTGCATCCAGCCTGATACTTCATGCTATCAAGCATCTGGCCGGAATCCCTGAAAAAATCAAGCTGCTGCCTCTCAATATCACGGAATCCGTCAGAAACCTGAAAACCGAGATACTTAACGAGAAAACTCTTAGTCTGGACGTTTTGGAAACCCTTATCGCCCTAAGTATCAGTGCTACAACCAACCCTGCCGCCCAGCTTGCCATGGAAAAATTGACTGAATTGCAGGGCTGCGAGGTCCACATGACCCATATACCCACACCAGGCGATGAAGCGGGTTTGAGGCGATTAGGAGTCAACCTGACAAGTGATCCCAACTTTTCATCCAAGGATCTATTAATAAGCTAGCCCCAGGTAAAAATTTTGTAATCTACCATTGTCTTTTCATTTTTATATATTATATTAGTATAAATTCCGGCCTAGTTAAAGGACGACAGCGACCAAAGATACCAATGGTCAAGAGGATGTTGATATGCCGATTTATGAATACAAATGTAATAGTTGCGGGCACCGTTTCGAACAGCTCGTTTTCCCTTCTGATAACGAGAACGATTTTAACTGTCCTTCCTGTGGAAAACAGGATATGAGCAGGCTTGTATCTTCCTTCTCTAGCATTTCATCAGGGACAGGTTCAGGCCTAAATAGAGGGGTTTCTTCAGGCTGTTCCTCATCTGGAGGTTTTTCCTGAGCAACTTAGAGGACATAGCCGTGAGCTATGCAACAATGGCTGATAATATAGGTTCATCCGCTTAATGAGTACGTAAAGAAGTAAAAGATTAAACCTTATTATAAGTACCTTAATGGCCCATGGGGCTCTCTTTTAAGTAACGAAAACATTAACAGCATGCTAACTACGTAAGGTGCCACCCAGGCGGGCGGAAGAGTTATGAGATAATAGAGAATTCTCTAGTCCGGCCAAGTCTGGAAAAGACTACCTACCCGCCCGCCTCGTCTCGTTTTGTGCAGGGTCATAGCACATAAACAAGTTCGCCGCTTAAAAGAGAACCCCATGGGCCATATAGCGCAGAATATTTAGATATCATTAACTAACGTATTCATTAACCGGATGCACCATAATATATCCTAAAAGATTATTAGAGATAATAACGAATTGAAATCAATATAGGGGATTCTGTTAACGGATAACAGGATTTCAGTGTCAAGCAAGGCGCTGCTTTCCAGTATCTAGGCCGATTGAGAATTGATCAACCATTTTTTCAACAATATCTTCATCGTCATCCTGAGTTAATCTCGATTCCAAGTCTCTTAATGCGATGGAGACGGCGGTTTCTAGCATTTCCTCGCCGTAACTTTTTTTGGCCTTTTCCAATCTATATTCAGCTTCGTTTCTGGCGTCTTCTATCATATGGCGAGCCAGAAGTCCGGCCTTTTCGATGATCTTTTGTTTTTCTTTCTCTCCAAGGGCTATTATTTGCTCCCGCATCTCTTTGATTCCCTCATCAATAGATGCAAATTTATCCGTTTCCGCCTTCATTAGAGAATTGGCCTCCTGGAGTTGCCCTTCAATAGTGTCTATTTTTTCTTCCACCTTTTTACTTTCCCCTCTCAAAAAATTAACAAAGGGTGTTTTGCCAAATTTTATAAAGGCTGCCACCAAAATGCCGAAATTGACAAACAGCATGATATTGTCCCATATTATACGGGCCTTGCTGGTACCTTCCGCTGCAAAACTAGAGGGGCAGAGGAAAATGGTAAAATAAATAGTGCCTACGATTACGAATATGGTTAAGTTATTTTTTTTACTATTCATTGGTTTTAATCTGAAAACCTCTGCTGATAATTTTTCCCACTATTTCATTAGCCAGGGTCGCGGCCTCGGTCTGGATATATTGTCTAGCCTCTTTTAGCTTATTTTCTACTTCTTTTTCCGTCTCATCCCTGATGGAAGCAATCTCTCCCCTGGTATCAACCAGGATCTTGTCGGCAATTTCGCCAGCTTCTCTCCTTATATGGTAACTGTCTTCCAAGGCATCTTGCCTTGCATCTTTCTCTATCGAGGTACATTTATCAACTAGCTTTTCCGTCTCCTCCTTCAGATCGGTAAGCAACTTGTTTTTTTCCGCAATATGTTGCTCCCTGTCATTGATAACCCTCATGATGGGCTGAATCAATATACGATTCAATATAAAAAGCAGAATGAGAAAATGTATAACTTGGAGAAGAATGGTTGCGTTAACATTTATCATGGTTCATGCCGCCCGCCAATAATCACACCACAAAAAGAAGCAGTAAAGCTACAACCAAAGCATAAATGCCTGTGGATTCCGAAACAGCTTGACCTACCAGCATTGTCCTTGTGAGAAGTCCCGCTTCTTCCGGCTTTCTGCCAATAGCCTCACATGCCTTTCCGGCGGCGAAACCTTCTCCAACACCGGGCCCGATGGCCCCTAGTCCCATAGCCAATCCGGCGCCTAATAACGCTAAAGCTCTTATAAAGTCGGCCCCATTAATGTCCATAATAAACCTCCTATAAAATAATAATATCTATGTATACCTCACAAAACAAGAATCAATAAAAGTGCAACAATCAGAGCATAAATGCCGGTAGATTCCGCGACTGCCATGCCCACCAGCATGGAACGCGTCAAAAGACCGGTATTCCCACTACTTCGCGCGATCCACCTCAATGCCCCTGCAGCAGTTATGCCTTCACCAATACCCGGTCCAATACCTCCGAATCCTGACGCAAGACCAGCACCGAGAAGTCCTAACGATGCGGTCAAGGCAAGGTTCTCCTGATGCCCGGTGAAAAGGAGTAAAAGACTGATAACAAATCCGTATATAGCGGTAGACTGCGCAATGCTTATCCCTACCAGCATCATTCTATTGGTATTGGTGTTGGTTTCCGGGTTACGGGCAACTCCAGAGGCAGCTTCCCTCGCTGCCAGGCCACAACCTATTCCTGGACCTATAGCCGCCAGACCAATGGACAGTCCAGCACCCAACATTGCCGCCCATCCGGGGTAAAGAGGAACGGTGGAGAAATCGAGAAACAGAAGAAGAATAGCGATAACCATTCCAAAGATGGCAGGATCCTGACACAGCGCAGAGCCGATGAGCATAGTTCTTATTATCGCAGAACTGTGGGCGGGTTGTCGTACAATCCCTTGACATGCATTCCCCGCTGCCAATCCTGCCCCAATACCCGATCCAATGGCTGAAAGCCCCATGGCTAGACCGGCACTGATATATATCCACGCAAAAAGAACGAACTGTTCAGAAGGAGCGGAAAAGACCAAGATTAAGGAGACAATAAGCGCGAAAATTGCAGCGGATTCAGCAATCGCTTGACCGACAAGCATGTTCCTGACTACATTTCCCGAATTCTCAGCTCTATAACATAATGATTCATTAGCCATACCGGCTGCATAACCCTCACCCATGGCGGCTCCTATGGCACCGAATCCGATAGCCATTCCCGCACCGATATATTGGGCCGATCGTGTTAGATCGATTATTTCCAGCATATGCCTATTTAACCTGTAGTGAAATATAAACAAGTGTTAACATCGTGAAAACAAAGGCCTGAATACTTCCAACAAAAAGGCCGAAAAAGATGACCAGGAAAGGAGGTACAATCAGACCATATACCAGATGGGAGACGACCAGGATAATGATGGCCCCACCCATAATATTTCCATATAGACGAAACGAGATTGATACCACCTTGGCCAGTTCACTGATGATGTTGAGAGGGGCCATAAAGAAGATAGGTTGGAAATACTCCTTAATGTAATTTGCAAAACCTTTAACCTTGATTCCTGAATAATGGGCAATGATAAACCCCAGAATCCCGAGCCCCAAAGGGGTGTTAAGATCTTTTGTGGGTTCAGCAAGTTTTGGAATAACCCCTAGCCAATTGCACAGGAGTAAAAACATGAAGAGGCTGCATATTAAGGGAGAATACTTTTTAGCTAAATCCTCTCCCAGGGTGTCACGGGTAAAGCCATAAAATATACTGACAAACATTTCAGCAACAACCTGGAAAGGATTGGGAATAAGCCCGGCCTTTCTGGTTGCCAGAAAACCGAAACATATCAATGCGGCCATTACGATCCAGGTCATTATTATTGTCTGGGTGTTGAAAACCAGGTTAATCCCGAATAATTCTAACGTAAATTGGGGTACGCTAGTCAGTTCATCCATAATTCCAGCCTGCCTATACCTTCTTAAATGGTAGAAAACGGTCCGGTAAAAGATGATCAATCAATATTGCCACTTGGACCATAAATAGACCTAGAACCACCCCTATAAAACTGATCGAATTGACTTTCATGGAGATGATCAAGGGAATGGCAAGGATTGCGAACCTGAAAAGTATGGAACCCAGTGCAAAGATACCTGCTCTGGTCTTTGATCGAGCACCCCTTATTTGGGAAAGGAGGAATTGTCCCATAATCAAAAAATTAATCACACTGAAAAGGGTGCCAAGCACCAGTCCTTTACCCATGGGTTTTTCACCGATTATTATCATCAAAATAGCCAGTGTGATTGCCATAATCATTGCCTGGGAGCAATATTTTTTCTGTATGTCTCTAGGTGTCTCCATCATTTTGTTCGGATCGCGATTCCTTCCTCCCCTGCAGGTCGACCACCTGGCCTATCTGGCGGTATACAGTGAACCCGCCACCGATAATTCCCAGAAAAATAAAGATAGTAATGAACAACCCTTTCGTCCCAAGCCACTTGTCTATCACGTATCCAACGGCAAAACACAGCAGGATGCTTCCGGCCATGGTCAGACCCAACTGGCTGACCAGGACAATGCTGTCTAGCAAAGGACCGTGCTTTTTAAGATCGAATATAAAGACCCCCCCCATTCCGGAATTGAACCGGAACTACTATTGTTCAATTAATCATAAAAAAGGCCTCAAGTTTTTACAGGGATAAGATCTTTTTAAAAATGAATTGATTTTCCATATCTTTTAAGGAAAAATTTTGGAACTGTAAAGGAAAAAAAGCAGCGGCCTTACATTCAATTAGAGTTACGGGCCTGATGTCCCGATTATTGCTGGATATTTACACTATCCGGGTCCTTATATTTCCGTGTAATGTTATAACCTTAATCTTCTTATGTGCTTGATCCCAAAAATATCATATCATATGTTTACTAAAACAGACGCTCAAGAATATAATTACTAAAGGGACCATAAGTTGGGGGCCTCCTTTCGGGCTTATCCTATGCCTTTTTATTGGCCTATTCCTTTTTGCTTTTCCCAGGCTTAGGGACATCGCCTAGCAAAGAGATGGTGGATGGCGAATATATCTTTTTTAGTGGAATACAGATGTTAGGAGATAAATTGAATACAAAAAAACAAGACATCAAGTGGATGAAGACCCATTGTTCGAGGATGGATCACGGTGGTTGCAGCCTCCTGGTGGGTGTAAAAAACAACCGGGTGGTGAAGGTAAAAGGGGATCCAAAAGGTCTTTTAAACAAAGGGTATATATGTACGAAAGCAATAGCCGCACCGGACATACTTGATCATCCCGGCAGGCTTAGATATCCCCTTAAGCGCATCGGAAACCGGGGCCACGGCAAATGGAAAAGGATAACCTGGTCTGAAGCCCTCGAATCCATTCGCAAGAATTTCTTGAAAATAAAAGGGTTCCACGGGGCGAGAGGAATTGCCTTTTGCCTGGGTATGCCGAAAGGGACGGAACATTTTGCCCTGATCCGCCTTGCCAATGTTTTCGGTTCCCCTAATGTTGTGGGAATCCAGGATGTGTGTCATATGCCGAGGGAAATCACCGGAAGACACACATGCGGTTTTTATCCGGTAGCTGATTTTAATAATAAAACCGGACTGGCGCTGCTATGGGGAAGCAATATAACCGGAACCAATGAGGAGGGAGAGATTTGCAGCCGTCTCTTGGGCCAGGTAAAAAGGGGTACCGACCTTATTATTGTTGATCCCAGAAAGACAGCCCTTGTTCACAAGTCAAAATACTGGCTCCAGATCAGGCCTGGAACCGATAATGCCCTGGCTTTGGCCTTTCTTAACGTCATTATAGAGGAAGGGCTTTATGACAGGGACTTCGCAGAGAAATGGTGTTATGGATTTGATAAATTCTCCGATCATATCAAACAGTATTCACCGGAAAAGATGTCCGATATTACCTGGGTGCCTGCCCAACTTATTCGCAAAGCCGCAAGGCATTATGCGGGGACCCATCCGGCCGCCATCCAATGGGGAAATCCTATTGAGCAGAATATAAACACCTTTGACACATCAAGGGCCCTTGTCTGCCTCATGGCTTTGTGTGGAAACCTGGATGTACGGGGAGGAAATATCCATGCAACAGAACCGGCTGTACAACGTCTTGGAAAGTTGGTCAGGGCCGATTTATTGCCTTCCAAGAGAGAAGAAATGATACATGCCTATCATAATACCATACCCAAGTTAATGAACGTTCCTCCCACCCATTTCCGGAGGGCTGTAATTGAAGATATCCCCTATCCGGTCAGGGGCGCGTATATGCAAGGGACAAATCCGCTGCTGGCTTATGCGGAAAGTGGGATGACCCTGAAGGCATTATTGAAACTGGATTTTCTGGTTGTTACGGAGCTATTCATGACCCCTACGGCCTCATTCGCCGATATAGTGCTTCCAGCGGCAACGACCTTTGAATTCAATGATATCGGTCACGTTGGTCTGGGGCATGGTTATATCCTGGCCAGGCCGAAGGCGGTTGACCCACCCCAAGAATGCTGGCCTGACATCAAGATAATCAACGAACTCGGTAAAAGCCTCACCTCTCGGGAATATTGGTATGAAGATTATAACGATTTTCTGAATGAAATACTGGGCCCTACAGGGCTTGATTTTAAGCAATTGGCCAAGCGGGGATATCTTAGAGGGCCTCAACAATATAAGAAATACGAACAAAATGGCTTTAAGACGCCGACCGGCAAGGTGGAACTGTACCTGAGCAAGGCGAATGATTTTAATATTCCACCCATGCCCGTATTTACCACCCTTCCCGAGGATGATGATCCTGGATATCCACTCGTGCTTACCAGCAGAAAGAGCCGATATTATCTCCATTCCTCTTACCGTTGGGTTTCCAGATTGAGAGAACACGAACCCCATCCAAGCACTGAAGTCCACCCTAAGACCGCCGAGAGATACGGCGTTGGGGAAGGTGATGTGATAATTATTAAGACCAGGATGGGAGAGATAACCCAGATAGCCCATCTGACGGACAAAGTCCATCCAGGGGTAATTTACAGTGCCTATGGATGGTGGTTCCCGGAGACAGAGGCCAGGACGCAGTATAACTGGGAAAGATCCAATTTCAATATGCTGACATCCGCCGAGAGGCTGGGAAGGGAATTCGGGACCCCTAATCTTAAGGGAATCGGGTGTATTATTAGGAAGAAATAGGTTAAAATGATCTACCGGATGACACAAAAATAACGGAGAATACAGAAATCGCAGTGCAAGAGGGGTCAGGCCAAATAGGGAGCCCACTGTTCCGCGGTCTCTCGAATGTATCCCTCAGGGACCCGCTCCATAATCCGGTTATGTCCCGGCAACAGGACATCAACTTTAAGTTCGGACAGCCGCATCAGTGATGCTTTATGTTTGGCCGGATCAGCACCGTGCAGATCGAACCGGCCGATGGCGTAGTCAGCATAGACAACATCGCCCGCAATAAGGATCTTATCCGTATTCTCATATAAGGCTATACTACCTGCTGAGTGACCTGGTACGTGGACGACTTTCCATACCATTCCGCCTATCTCCAGTGTTTCTCCATCATCGAGCTTTTTGCTCACCTCAAATTTGAATGCACCCTCTCTGACGTTATACTGTGTCTGGCACATGTTCTTGAACATGTCCATTCCATAGACGGTTCTTTCATCCCCCTCTTCGAGCTGAACGGCTTCATATGTGTGAACCCACAACTCTAACCAGGGCATCACCTGCCTAATTTCCGAAAGACACCCGATATGATCAAAGTGGGTGTGAGTCATAATAACCCTTTTTATATTCGCGGTGTCTATTCCGAGTTTACGGACGGAGTCTATTTTGTAGCTTCCCTTTCCTGTAAGCCCTGCATCTATCATGGACAGATCCTTTGATTCGGGTTTACCTATAATATAGATATGAGAATCCGGGATCATTTCATCCCTTCCCTCTATAAAATATACGCCTTCACGTATCTTGGTCATTACCATCTCCTGGGTTTATGAATTCGGATTACCTCCTACTGAATGTACCAATCTGTCCCAACCTTTCCCCAGTTGGGGGGTGCGGAGGATGGAATAGTCGGGAGATTAAGCCTTGATTGAATGCAGTAACATATTTCATCATAAGCCGTAGTTCAAGGATTATATTTGGCTATTTTCTAAATCACCGCAGATGTAGGTGGTAAAGATACATACGACCAACTACCGACAACAGACGCTAGCCGATTGACATTGGCTATAAGCGTATTTATTATTTAGATATAATCTTAGATGAACAAAAGGAGATTTAGCTGGATAGATGGGTTTTTTATATGCAGATGAGGGCATGCATTATGAAGGAAACTGCATTAGGCCTCCGAGCGAAGCCTACAGCATACTGCTTCAGGTAACAGTGGGATGTTCCCATAACAAATGCACCTTCTGTGGTACTTATAAAAATAAGCGATTCCGGATCAAGGATAATGATATTATATTGAGCGACATCCTTTTCGCCTCCAGACATATGAGACGGCAGGACAAGGTTTTTCTTATGGATGGAGACTCTCTCATTGTCCCCCAGAAAAGGCTTATGTGGATACTTGATAGGATAAAAGAACATCTTCCCTGGGTCAGGAGAGTCGGGGCCTATGCCAATACAAAAGGCATCAAGATGAAGAGCCCTGAAGACCTGGCTGAGTTAAAGGCGAACAGACTGGGAATCCTTTACCTGGGGGTGGAGACCGGGGACGAAGCAACCCGTAAAAAGATCAGGAAGGGTTCCACTTCCGGTCAATGTATTGAAATGGGGAGGAAGGTAAAGGCAGCCGGCATTAAGCTGTCGGTAACCGTGCTTCTGGGGATAGCAGGAAAGGAGAGGTCTCTTGAACACGCCAGGGCGACGGGCGAATTACTCAGCGCTATGGACCCTGACTATGTAGGCGCCTTGACGGTCATGCTGGTTCCGGGCACACCGCTATGGGAAGAGTATCAGAGGGGTAAATTCGAATTGCCCGATGAACCGGGGCTGCTTAAAGAGTTAAGGGAAATGATTGTTCACACCAATCTGACTCAAGGGCTTTTTTTCTCCAATCACGCTTCCAACTATCTGCCCGTAAAGGCAAGACTCCCAAAGGGAAAACAGGATGCCCTTGATTTCATTGATACTGCCTTGCGGGGCGAGATAGGGCTCAAGCCTGAATGGATGCGCGCCCTGTAAATGAAATGATCATCATCTTCAAAAAAGGGTGGAACGATAACATGCATTCAAGTGATTAAGGGTTTTTATGCTTAAGAACTTCCCCGATTTGCTTAAGGGTGATAAGACCTTCATTCAATAGTATCCTGCCGATGGATCTCCGGTTTCCTGTTGAACTGTATTCATCTGTCTGTATTCTCAAGGCCTGGTCAAGCTGATTCTTGGTGATAAAGCCTTTTTCCAATGCTATATCACCAAAGGTCTTATCCGTATCTTCTTCATATAACTTATCCATGGACTTGAGTACGTCACCTACCTGTTGAAGGGTCATAAAACCCTCGTTCAGCAATATCCTGCCGATTGGCCTGTTCCCCGATTTGGAATCATTCTCCTCAACCTGTATCCTTAACGCGGTTTCAAGCTGCTCTTTTGTAATAAAACCTCTTTCCAGTGCGATATTGCCGAAAGTTTTACCGGTATTTTTATCCATTTATCGCCTTTTTACTTATTCCAATATACTAATTATGCTTTATTCCGTATTTATCCAGTATGTTCTCTCGCTCACCCTCCGGAAGGGATCTTATATATGATTTCCATCCGGGGCACCAGCCTATATGCCACTTCCATATCCGTCCCAGAATAGACCGGGGATTCTTATCATATCGGGCACGTAGCCCGCATTTATCACAGTTTGCCATGATCCTCTCCCCTGCGGGCAGGCGGTAAGTCCTTTTTATATACCAGCGTGTGGTATGGGAAAGGTATCTCCACTCCCTCACGGTCGAATCGCTTTTTAACATGCTCAAAAAGCCAGAACCTGGTAAGCCACATATCACTAACATTCGAGACCCAGACATATATTCTTAATCCTATCGAGAAATTTCCATGGGAGATCACCCTTACAACAGGATCATCACCCTTTGGATCTCGATGTGGACACTTAAAGACCTCCTCGAGTATTAGTCTCCTTGCAAGATCTATATCCGTGTCATAGCTGACACCCATCTCAACTATGCAGAGTACCCGCGGGTCAATAATACTGTAGTTGATCAATGTCATCTCATCCAGTTTGGCATTAGGAATAATAAGCCTCTTCTGTTGCCAGGTCAGGACGATGGTGTGCCGGAGTGTAATATCCTCAACGGTGCCGTATTGCCCTTCAATGTCTACCATGTCGCCGATGCGGAAAGGCCTGTATATGGCCAGGGAAAGTCCGGATATAAGATTGGCCATGGTGGATCTCGCTGCAAAGCCAACGACCAGGGCCGTAATACCAACTCCGGCCAGCATGGTTCCAAACAATGCTCTGAGCCCGGGTACCAGGCTTGCATAAATGATCAAAGCAAAAATAACGATAAGCAGGTTTTTTACCCTGACTATATAATGGATTACCGTCTCGTCAATCTTTGCCTTAAGCTTCCCGATGACCCAGTTTGGACGCAGTACTAATCTGGTTGTTATAACACATGTTATCCAGGAAAGCATGATTATTACAAGGGCAAGAACAAATGCCCGCAGGTAAGTCCACGGATCAATGAGACTGTGTAGCGAAAACCATTTGAAATCCATGCATATCTCCTGTCTTTGATATGGCCTGCCATTAAAAAATATCCGGAATGACACGTCTCTTAGCAAGAATAATAAAACGTGCTTTGCCTTAAAACTATAAAAACCTTTTTCTTTTAAACCATATCACCATAAGCACCCCTATTGCCAACATCAGGATTAATGCTGTGAAATAACCCCAGTGCCAGCCCAACTCAGGCATGTACTCAAAATTCATCCCGTATATCCCAGCGATAAAGGTGAGGGGAATGAAAATGGTGGCGATAACGGTCAGCACTTTCATGACCTCATTCATCCGGTTACTCACGCTGGAGAGGAAGAGGTCCATCATCCCGGACACGATATCCCGGTATGTTTCCACCGTGTCAATGACCTGGATGGTATGATCATAGACATCTCTAAAGAATATGGTGGTTTTTTCATTGATTAAACCTGTTTCTTTCCTCTCAAGACTGCTGATCAGTTCCCTTAAGGGCCATATGTACCGTCTTAAAAGAATAAGTTCCCTTTTAAATTCATGAATAGATTGCAGGATATTAGGTTCAGGATCGGTAACCAGGCTTTCCTCCAATTCTGTCACCCTTTCTCCCATATTCTCAAGGACAACAAAGTAATTATCCACAACAACGTCCATTAGCGTGTATATCAGGTAATCAGGCCCCATCTTCCTTATCCGGCCCTTTGCTTTTCTGAGCCTTTCCCGAACAGGTTCGAAGATATCCCCGGCCCGCTCCTGAAATGATATCACAGCATTCTTGCATAGAATTAGACTGAGCTGTTCAGACTGTACTTGATGCATGTCAGATCGGTAATGTATCATCTTTAAGACAATGAACAGGTAATCTTCAAAATCCTCCATTTTGGGCCGCTGCTCGGTATTTACAATATCTTCAAGAACCAGAGGATGCAGGTTGAATACCTTCCCTATATCGCTGATTGTACCAATATCATGAAGGCCGTCGATATTAATCCATGTAACACTCTCTTTTTCCATGTACGGCAAACATTCATTGATCGACTTTATCTCTCTTTCCTCAATGCGTTTTTCATCATAATCTATTAGTCTTATTCTGACGTTATCGATTTTACGTTCTCCAACATGAATAAGGGTTCCCGGAGCGAGACCCGCCTTTTTTGAACCTTTTTTGTTGAACAACCTCATAGCTCCTCTCCAATTCTTTTAAGCTTCATCACCCTCTTTATCAATTGTCCCTCCAAGCGATTCCACCTTGTGGGCAGCATCTTCCGCTTTTGCCAGCGCCTTTGCCTGCCTGCGTAATGCCTTGTGAGCCTTCTCTTTCGCCTCAATAGAGGCCCTTACCTTTTCGACAAAGTCCTTATCCGCCCCGGATGAGATAGCTGATTCCAATTCATGGGTCCTCTCCTCTACTTCTTCAGTAATTGTGGCAAGCTCTTTTTCGGATGTTTGAACCCTCTTTTCTGCATCCTTAAACGCATCACAGGCTTCCGCCAATTCTCCGGACTTCCCTTCTTCAGGCTCAGCGTCCAGATCAATATCTTCAGCCGCAAGCACAAGGGCGGATACGGGCAATCCGGAAACCAGGTCTTCAACATGGGCGTTGAATGGAGTCACGACACTATTCCCGCGAAGTCTGAACGGTAAAAACACGACGCTCGAATTCCTGGATTTCTCAAGGATGGTATCCCTGTCGGAATTATCCACAAGTTCCGGTTCGGCGTTGATCCTTACCTTGTCGAGTACCTCGCGAAGGTCTTCGGATGTAAAAAAAGGTTTCTTCAGACCTTTTGGTGAAACCAGCCTTATCTTGGCATTATCCCATTCCTCATCCCTGGTCATCAAGTAGGCCAGGAGAAGCATCAGTTGTCCTGTCGCGTCATTCTGCCACCATACGTCTATTAGCCTTTTTTCGGACGGGGTATCCGCCAGAGAGATCCAGGCTTCATCTTCCGCATTAAGTATAACAATATTACATCCAAGACGGAAAGCCACCCGCAGATTTCGGGAATACTTGAAAAGGCTGATACCCGGAACACCCTTCTGTTCGCTGTCCAGCCAGTTCAAAAGGATGGTGTTCGCCTTAATGGGACCTATTCCAACTGCCTGTACCAGGGAATAAATTCCTTGTTTCAAATCCGGGGCGGTCATAACAAGGGGAAAGGCCTTCAGCTTGTGTTCCCTTATGTACCCGCTGAGTTCCTCCTCTGCTTCATCCCTCATTTTTAACATTTTCGCACCTTCCCCTTCCAATATGCGTACAGCGGTGGTGAGTCCGCTTCCTCCTTCTATCCATGACGCGAATCTGAGCAGAGGTTCTCTCCTGGTGGGATCGTTTAAAAAGGCAAGTAATTGCGGCCTCCAGTCCCTTGGATGCTCTGGCTCGGAAGCGGCGGCAATAAGGTTTTCTCTAATACGCTGCAGATAATAAGATCGCCTGCTGTCGGCCCACCGCGCAGGTCCTCCGGTGCGTTTGAGGTACTGGTATATTGCAAACAGGATTGAAATGGCTATGGCACCTGCGGCCATATCAATAGCCAGCATGGCCCCAAGACATGCCAGGAATCCCAGGAGACTTAACCTGGCATCGAACCATCTAAAGGTCGGGCGGAAAGAAGGGCTGGCAGAACGGGCTTCAAAATAGGTGGCATAATTCAGCAGACCGTATGAGATAAGAAAGAACATGGATACTATGGGAGCGATATTATTTAGTTTGCCAAGGCCTATTGTCAAAAAGGCTATCACGGCGGAGAGAATAACCCCTCTCCTGGGATTGCCGGCAGGTCCGTCCCCTTTGGCAAAGGGCAGGAGAAAGGGGAATATCCTATCTCCGGCCATGGATTGTAAAATACGGGGGGCTCCCAAGAAGGAGGCCATGGCTGAAGAAAGTGTCGCCGCCACCACGCCCGCATTGATTAATATCCCGGAAAGGGCTACTTTTTTCATAGCTTCATAGTCATTGGCCAAGATCCCGCCTGGCAACGCGGAGGCGAAGACTACCGCGGCCCCAAAATATATAAGGATGGATATTCCTACCGCAATAAAAATCCCCAGGGGCAGGTTCTTTCCCGGATCCTTCAAGTCTCCTGACATGCTCACTCCCTGAGTAAATCCCGTGACAGCAGGGAAAAAGATGGCGAAAAGGATCCAAAAACCCGGGCCTGAGGCGGGAGACGACCAGTTTTCCGTTATATTGGCTGTATCCCAGGTGTTAAGACCACCGATAAAAAAGGATATAATGGCCACGGCGAGAATGGACATAACCACATACTGGAAGCGGGTAGCCCAGTCTGTCCCCAGCCAGGCAAAGATAAAAAGAAAGGAGACAGCAAGGGCGGCAATGATCTGCGGGAAGATTCGGGGAGCTTCAGGGATCATGGCGGAAACCGCTTCCCCGAAACCGAGGCAGTAAAAGGCTATGGACACTGATTGGGCTAAAAAAAGAACGATTCCTATGGCTCCGCCATACTCTACGCCGAGGGTCCGGGATATAAGATAGTAGTCTCCTCCCCCTTTGACTTTTAGATTGGTGGCGATAGCAGATAAAGAAAAACTGGTCAGGACGGATATGGCATTGGCGATACCTATTATGATTAAGGCATATGCAAGGCCCGCGTTACCTACCACGTATCCCAAGCGCAGAAAAAAGATAATTCCCAGGATGGTCAGGATACTCGGGGTAAACACACCCGCGAAGGTCCCTAGGGTTCCTTTTGATTCCACAGAGTCATCTTTCCTATCGTAATCAACCATGGGAGTTCATTCCCTTGATTATTTATTCTGGCCTATGTCACCGATTCTTAAAAGAGGTCACTCGCAGGATATGGGATCAATATTATACCCAAAATTCTAACTGGACATGTCTGTCTCTTTGTTATTCTTTATTCCGATTGTTAAGGGCCTTGAAGTATCACCCGCGACATACACGGTTTGAGTTGGAAAGGCGAAATCAATGCCTTCTTCATTGAAGCGACGAAAGACCTCTTTGTTGAACTTTTCAGTAAAGGCCATATACTCCCAATAATCAGGAGGGTGATACCAGTAAAATACTATTATATTCAGGGAATCGGGATTAAATTCATTAAAAAAGATCCGTGGCGGAAGATCCGCATGCATACCTTCATGATTGTGCAGGATTCCTTTCAGTATCTCAATGGCACCATCTATTTTTTCAGACGGGGTGTCATAAGTGATGGTTATGTTAGCCACACGCTTTATATAGGGTCGCTTGCCAATGTTTTGAATTGTCTTATTGGCAAGCTCCCCGTTCGGCACAGTGACCAGATGACCGTCGAGCGTTCGTATCTTGGTTGATCGAAACCCAACCATTTCAACCGGACCATCATGTCCGTCAATTACAATCCTGTCGCCGATCTCAAAGGGCTTATCAACAAACAGAACGATTGAGCCGAAAAAGTTTTTTATTGAATCCTGAGCAGCTAATGCGATGGCCAGGCCGCCTATTCCAAGCCCCGCGATAATGGATGTAATTGGTTTATCACTTAATATTTGGGCGATCTGAACCAGCACTAAAATGACTATTGATATTCGAAGGCTCTTTCTAACTACAGGGGCCATCATGTCATCAAGTTTGCTCTCGGTCCTTTTAGCCATATTAGCAAACCAGACACTCGGGATCTCGGATAGCCAGTAAAAAAAGTAACCGACACCGATTGTGAGAATGATTGCTCCTGCAGTATCGGCTAGATCAGCCACCTTTGCAGATTGCAGTTTGAGGACGGCCAGAGAGATGGTTATTCCAAAGGAAACAAAAAGAAAAACGGCACTTTTTGCCAGGGCATGAAGGGTGTTCGCTGCAATAAACCGCTCCTTCATTTCAAATTCATCACCTGATTTTTTTAAAAAATATTTCGTGATTTTACCAATCAAAAAGGCTAAAAGAATAATCCCGAACAGCGCCAGAATGCGCCATAATTTACTGCCCATTATTTCAAATTCCAGGATTGCATCCATCGGTCAAGCCCTTTCTTCCTTAAAAATACAAATTCTTTATAACACTATGCCTATAAAAAGGTAATTTCATCCTAATATCTGAAAATATAAATATGACCAACCACTGCCGGATCACAACAGATACCGCGGAATATCAAACGTTAAGTTTTTTTCCGTTTAAAATAGCCTCTGAGCATCCACCCCGCTATGACACCTATAGCCAAAAGTATAAGCATAAGCAGGACTCTCGACATGGCTATTGTCCAAAAATAGACCTGTATCTCCACGATTTCCGCGTTCTGTATAATCAAAATTCCTATCAGGCATAAGATTACCAGGATTATTATCATCTTGTAATTCATTTTACTTCTCCCCATTTTAAGGTAGCATAGTATTTTAGATTTATGGAAATAATCAGTAATTCAGCAGCATACACCATTAAGCTTTTATTAGGCTCAGCATATCTTATTTTTTTGCATATACCATATATTTATTCTCTCTGCAGCAAGACTTTGCCGGGCAATTGGACGCTGTGGCTATAGGTGCAATCGATGAGATGTCTAAACAGCTAAGGGTACTCTGAGTTGTTTTTACTTATGATATGGCTACTACCTTTAAATCCTGTGATAAGAGACCTTTGAAAACCCCCTTTTTGTCCAATCTTCCACCCTGCCTAAAGCTATGGCTGGACGAGCAGTATCAGGGACAAACAAAATTGAAGATCTTTCAAAGGTCTCTACAATGTTTACAAATACTTCCGCCGTCTAAGTGATAACAAAAACCTCCCGTTCATCATTCTCTTCATCGGATTAATGAAATCAGGATTCCCTGTTCCCCAGCCATTTCTTAAGGTATTCTCCGGCGATTTCCTTCCCTCCAAGGCCGAAAGACAAGGATAAAGCTAGTGCCAAGGCACCAAAGGCTATGATAAAGGCCGCGGTAACTACCCTTTCTCCTATTCCCAACTGTATGAGGGCGATGGATATGGAAAAGAACATAACCGCATAATAGGACGCCTTGCCTAACGCTTCAGAGGTCTTTAACCCGACATTTGACACGGCTGTTTGAACAATCGCGGACAGGAGATTCGCGAATAATAATCCAAGGACCAAAACGATAATGGCAGCCACCACATTAGGAATATACAGAAAAATATCATTAAGAATATCCGAGACAACGGGCAGTCCCAACGCGTCCAGAGAGGCTATAAGCACAAGAATCGCAATAAACCAATAAATCAGAGCGCCAATGACTTCGGATGGTGTGCTGGTAATGTTTCCCTTTTGTAAAAATTCGTTTATACCTGCTTTTTCGGTAGCTCTGTCAAATCGAATAAGCTTCAAAAGTTTGCCTATGGCCATTTTCACCAGTTTAGCAATGATTATGCCTATCACAAAGATTATGATTGCACCTATTAACATGGGGAGAAAAGCCATAATCTTTGTAGTAAATGCATCCCATGCGCCTTCAACGACTGTTGTGATCTCCATAACCTGCCTCCTTTCTCTATAAATAAAAATGTTAATTACAAAACCATGACCAATCTTTACAGAAGATAAATAAGACTCCTTACAGGGAAGTTATCCAGTTTTTTAAAAATGGAGAATCAGTGTACAAACTCCAGTGAAAAATATTAATAGATCGGGTATCTCAAAAAAATTCAGATTCAGATCTGACAAAAGTTCACGGCGGAGAATCATGTTAGAACCTCTTTGATAGAGGTTAACGGATTGATAATATACACTCTAATTAAATATAATATCGAGATACAAGTCAAGGCAATTCCGCTGCACAAGGCTTGAAACACATAAAATCAGAGCATGGTAATCTCTACCGATGACATTATTCTTTCAACCTCTTCTCGGTGGCATAATTCTGTCCCGGGAGTGCGGGCGGTAGCGGTACCGGCAGCACATGCGATTTTAACACATTCCGACAAATCCTTGCCCAAAGAATGCTCAAGAACGAAACCGGCTAACGCCGAGTCACCCGCGCCCACAGTGCTTTCCACTTCCACGGGCGGCGCGACCGCCTTAATCTTTTCTTCTTCAGTAGAAAGAAGCAACCCTTCCCTCCCCCTTGATACAAGAATCAAGGGTATACCTTTTTTATGTATTGATTCACAGGCATGCAGTATCTCTGATTCATTTTTCAAATTCTTACCCGCCAGACGGGAAAGTTCATGAATATTAGGCTTGATCCCTGTGGGACGATAATCAATGGATTCCGCTAAGGCATCCCCATCAGCGTCTAGAAAGATAAATGCCCCCTTCCTCCTTCCGGCCAGAATAAGCTGTCCGTAAATATTCGGAGTTACCGCCCGGGGGAGACTCCCGCTCATAACCAGGTAACCCATATCCTGAATATCGATAATACTGGTGTAGAATTGTCCGATCTCCGCCGCGGTGACTTCAGGGCCGGCCGCGCTGATCACAAATTGACGGCCTGTAGACTTCTCTCTGAGAATGATATTGGTTCGCGTCTCATTTGAAATCTTTGTAAACTGGGTCATGATCCCCGCGTTTATAAGCAAACCCTCCAGATGCAGTCCGTCGTAACCCCCGATGAGCCCTAATGCCACACTTTGGCCTCCTAATTCCTTTATTACCCGAGACACATCAATGCCTTTTCCTGCGGCATAATTCTTTTCGGATGACACACGAGTGGTATCATCCGCCAAGAGATCCTCCACTTTAATCGCCCTGTCCAAAGCGGGATTTAGGGTAACAGTGTATATCATATCTGTTTCTTCGTCTTTGGCCTCGAATATCCTTAGATAAACAATATCCTTCCGGAGATTACGACTTCAAATGTTTAGCATGGATATGGTGGCCTCTTTAAAGTAAAAACAGCTTTTTCCTGTTTACCGTGAGCATAAAATTTCATCTAATCCAATGCCTTTCGAATAGTCTTTGCCACTTCATTGGTTATAAATGGCTTCTTTAAAAAAGCTCTAATACCTATTTCAGCGGCATTTTCTTCTGATATTTGATCGCTGTAACCTGTACACAGGATCACAGGAATATCGGATCTGATCTTTATCATTTCTTCGGTCAAACGGATCCCTGTCATATTCGGCATCCTCATGTCAGTCAATATGATATCGAAATCATAGGGCCGATTTCTGAAAAGTTCCAGTGCCTCGATACTGCTGGTCCTGGCGGTTACAGTATATCCGAGACCGGAAAGCACTTGTTCGAACATTTTCACGATCGAGGCCTCATCATCAACAAATAGGATTCTCTCTGTTCCAAGCGGAAGCGTCTCTATGGCTTCCAGTTTAAGATCCGCTTTCTTTTCCAGTATGGGTAAATAGACCGTAAACGTGGTTCCTATGCCAGGTTCACTGGTAAGGGCTATTTCGCCTTTTAGTTCTTTAACAATGCCGTGAACAACAGACAGCCCCAGGCCCGTGCCTTCACCTGATCCTTTTGTTGTAAAATAGGGATCAAAGATTGATTTAACCATATCCGGAGGAATTCCGGAGCCGGTGTCGGAAACGGCTAATTTCAGATATTTCCCCGGAGCAAGGTCAGCATACTGAGATGTTTGGGATTCATAGAGTTCAACATCCCTTAAATCCACCTCCAATGTTCCCCCCTTCTCCTTCATGGCATGGACGGCATTCGTGCATAGATTCATAAGCACCCGATGAATACATGTTTGATCGCCCATGATCTGAGAGTCGCTGTTGATATTCTGTTTTATGTCGATCATGGCGGGAGTTGCCGCTCTCAGAAGCTTGACCGCTTCCTTAATGATCAGGCTGGGCCTGATCGGTTTTACCTCTTGCACAGTCTGGCGACTGAAGGCAAGAACTTGCTGTACCAGGTCTGAAGCTCGCTTACCGGCCCTTTTGATCTCTTTTATATCATCTTCCAGTATTGACTCCTTTTTGACTTCGATAAGCGCCAATTCGGCATAACCGATGATCGATGTCAATATATTGTTGAAATCATGCGCGATTCCGCCCGCCAGGGTACCGATGGCCTCCATCTTCTGGGATTGTTGGGGTATGCCTTCAAGCCTCTCTTTTTCCTCCCGATCAAGTCGCCGTCTGGTAACATCTCTGGCAATCCCTCGAAATCCGACCGGTCGGCCTTCGGAATCTTTCATGAGGGATGCGGAAACCTCCAGATATCTTTTTTGGCCATCGGCTCGTATGGCTTCATATTCCATATTTTCCGAAGGTTTTTCGGTAGTATAAATCTTGGTAAACACTTCATATATCTCTTGGGCGATCGCAGGCGTCACAAACTGGCCATAATTCTTCCCAATAAATTCATCCTTGGAATACCCGCTCATCTTACACATGGCATTGTTGCAGAAGGTATAGTTTCCGGAAAGGTCAGTCTCATAATACCCTTCTTCAATGCTTTCAAGGATGTTTCTGTATCTTTCTCTACTTTCACGCAGTGCCTCGCCTGCCTGCTCACGCTCAGCAACTTCAGCGGAAAGCCTGTCGGCCATCTCTTCCATTTGAATGGTTCGTTTAATATTGGTGGCCAGATAAACTGCAAGAAGACAGGTGAGCACCAAACCGCCTGCCAGCACCCCCCATGAGGTCGCTACGGAGAGATAACCCACAAAATCAGGGCTGAATTCAAATACCAGTTGCCATTGTCGATCTGCAATGTTCAATTCATGCGAAATCTCAAATCCATTTTGAGGCTCCGTCTGATTTGAATTGCTTCCTGCTTGACTTGAATAGGTATAGAGAAGACTATCACCAGGGGGACTCGATTTGTCATAAATATGGATAGTCAGCCCTTTAGGATATTTAAATGCATTATTTGCAATCGTGCCAACCCGATAGACGCCCAGCATAAAACCGATCAGGTTTTTTCGGCGTGTTTCAACCGTATCCAGCAAGGCCTGTTTCCCATAAACAGGTAAAAATACCAGGAAGTTATACTGTTCTCCGGTGTCCTGAGCAAGTATGGTCCGGCCGGTCGCTATCATCTGCCCGGTATCGCGGGACTTTTCCATAGCGCTCTTATGGGCGGGGTTTGAAGCCAGATCGTACCCTAAGGCGATTTCGTTGCCTTTATAAGGCTCCACAAAATAGGCCGGAAAATACTCCTCTCTTTCACCGGCCCGAATCATTTCACCCTGGGTTTGGCGTTCGGTGATCTGAAAATCCTTAAAACCGTCCAGTCGGGCGGCCCTTTCATATCCCTCTCGCTGGCTGCGCAAAACACGCGGAATCCATTCAATGGCCTGGAAACCCGGTGCGCGTTGCAGCATATCCTCAGTAAAGATTCTAAATTCCTCTCTGGTTACGACTTCGGAGCTTTTGAAAAAGGAATGCAAAGATCGGAGCGTATTAAAATTGTTGCTGATCTCCTTTTCAACCGCATTTACATGCCCTTGGGCATGCAATTGTAACTCGGTTTTCAACCTTTGAATCTCCAACCTTCGGACAATAAAGAATGCTGAAAAAGTAAGAAAAAGCCCGAGGCACGCTACCACTATAATCGTAGCATATCTCCGGTACCACCGGGTTGATTCAGTATTCCTTATTGCAGTTTCGTTTTTGGGCAGTATCATCTGTAATACCTCTTTGTAGTTTTTCCTTTGGCATGCGCTTCCTGTCCGGCAACGGTATTATTGAAGTACAAATGGCTCCAATCGTGATAGTAGATTACCTTGCAACCATCGAGAAGGTTATCAAGGACATTACCAAGTAACATAAGTTCAACCAGTTTATCGGTTTGCACAAGTACAAGGTACGATAATTATGTCATGCTGAAAAGCGAGGTATTGACTGACCACTGAAAACGAACAACGGATACTGACAACAAAGTATGAAGCTCCCCGCCGCAAGCGGCGGGGTACCAAGCGCAATTCCGCCGAAGCCACCCGCCTTCGCTCTCTGAGCTACGGCGCGGTTCGCTACGCCACTCATCCCTGTGGCAAGCCACAGGGTATTCTGGCGAAGGCGAATAAAGTCGACGAATCTATAAAATATACTCAATAAATTTTAACAAGTCAAATTCTGGGACAAAGGCCTGGGAGTTTCCGCCGAACAAACAGGATGGGTCCTGGAGCCTGAGGCAAAAAAGCTACTGTTCAGAGTATTCATGTGTTATCGCGGATGCCAGAATAATTCTGCGGGAGAAGAATCGTTAGTATTGAAAAACGAGCGTCTTTTTTCTATAATAAGATTAGAGGATATGTAGCAGAGCCCCGAAGATTTTTCGTAAGGGAGGTGTTAATTCCATGCAGACGTTTTGCCTGGAACCATTATAATGTATATTGAAATCTTTTTGTTTATTACTATTATCTGTGTAGTCGCTTTTTTAATCGGCCTGGTAACCGGGAAACGAAAATGAAAAAGTCTATCAAGGAGTGGATTGCGTCTTTGATCATTATTGCCATAACAATTACTGTTATGTTCGTCTTTGGTTATGCAAATTCACAAGAGGAGGTGAAGCAAGTATGATTCTTACATCGCCTAGTTTTGAAAACAATGGAGATATTCCTAAGAGGCACACGTGCGACGGGGATGACATTTCTCCCGCCCTTTCATGGTCTAACGCCCCTGAAGCAACAAAGAGTTTTGTTTTGATCGTGGATGATCCGGATGCCCCGGACCCCTCCGCCCCTAAAATGACCTGGGTTCACTGGGTCCTTTACAATATCCCGGCTGATATCAACACATTACCGGAAGGTGCAAAGGAGAAAGACCTGCCGCCAGGGACATTGGGTGGCCTGAATGACTGGAAAAAGACCGGATACGGCGGTCCGTGTCCACCTATAGGCAAGCACCGCTATTTTCACAAGCTTTATGCGCTGGACATCGTCCTTCCGGATCTCAACAGGCCGACAAAGGCGGGCCTGGAAAAAGCAATAGAAGGTCATATACTTTCGGCGTCGGAACTGATAGGGCTATATCAAAGAAAATAATAGCGCACTCTGGCCTGCAAGCAGAAACACAAGATTATAGTCTCACCACGCGAATCATATTTGTTGAATCTATAGGAGAACCCGGTTCTCCCGCTGTTATTACAACCAGATCTCCCTTTGAAACCAGGCCTGTTTCCAATGCGGCAACAGACGCCTCTTCAATTATATGGTCTTTGTTTCTTGATTCCGCTAAGTATGCGGGGAAACAACCCCTGAAAAGGGAGAGCCTTTGCACCACGTTTTTGTTTGGAGAAAAGGCGATAATGATACACCGTGGTCTGAACCGGGATAGATTGGCGGCTGTGCGGCCCGAGCGCGTGGGTGCGATTATAGCTGAGGCGTTAAGATGGCCGGCCAAAACGCAAGATGCGTAAGCTACCGACTCGGAGACCTGATTCCCCCTTGCTATCTGAAGGTATTTATCATGGGGAAAGATATCTTCTGCTTGCAAGGCAATTCGTGACATAAACTGAACAGATTTTACCGGATACTCCCCTATCGCCGTCTCCTCGGAGAGCATAACTGCATCCGTGCCATCCAGCACCGCATTAGCCACATCAGTTGCCTCCGCCCTGGTAGGCCGGACAGAATCCACCATGGACCGCAGCATCTGTGTTGCTATTATTACAGGCCTTCCCATTCGGTTCGCCCTTTGGATCAACTGCTTCTGAATAACAGGGACCTTTTCCAAAGGGATCTCCACCCCCAGATCGCCTCTGGCCACCATAATACCGTCAGAGACCTCCATTATCTTCTCTATGTGGGTAAGGGCCTCGTGCTTTTCGATTTTGGCTATTACCGGGGTATCTTTACCTCTCCGCTTGATTATGTCCTTGACTTCCAGGATATCCTGAGCCGACCTGACGAATGAGAGGGCTACATAATCTACCCCGTTTTCAATTCCAAAGGCCAGGTCTTCCCGGTCTTTATCCGTCATGGAGGGCGCTCGAATGTTTCCCCCGGGCAGATTTATCCCTTTGCTTGAAGTAAGGACTCCGCCAGTAATAACATCGCAGTATATCTCATGTTCTCCTATGTCTTTGACCTTCAACTCCATCATCCCGTCAGCCAGTAATATCGGGTCTCCCGGTGATACTTCTTCGGGCAGGTATGGATCAGACACGGATACGCGTTCATTGCTGCCCTCCAGGATCTCAGTGGTGAGGATAAAGGTATCGTTCGCTTCAAGTCTTATCCCCGGCTCCGGGATATGTCCCACCCTTATCTTGGAGCCAGCAAGGTCCTGTAATATGGCAACCGGTTTGCCTAATTCTCTGGATATCTCTCTTATAGCAGCAATCTTCTCATAGTGTTCGGAGGAAGATCCATGGGAAAAGTTTAAGCGCGCGACGCTCATGCCGTTAAGGATCAATTCCCTGATAACCTCAGCGGTCCCGCTGGAGGGGCCTATGGTGCATACGATCTTTGTCTTGGGGATAGGGTCATCCATTCATCTTATCCTTCGCCTGGTAATACTCTGCAAATCCCATTCTAGGGATATGCAACAACATATACATTGATCATAACATACGGGAATGAAAGCTTCAGCATTATACTGGTTTTGGAAAGATTCCATGGTCAGAGGCTGGAGGAAGTCCCCCCTTTTTGAACAACCTTGTATTCTATAGTAACCTTTTCCGGCGTAGAGGAATCATATTTTAAAGAAGGTTTGCTGAGGGTGGTTCGGACAGTCATGCTACCGCTCTTTTTGATTGTGTCCAGGGAAACTGGTTCAGTATAAATAGTGATAATATCTTTAAGTATTAGGCTTCCTCCAACTACCGTGACTTTTTCGGGCACAATCTCAACACTTAAAATGGAAAGGCCTTCAGATAGCTTGCCTGCCCAATCCACTTGAACAGGCAATCGCTTTTTAATGAGCCTGTCAAGGGTTACGTCCACAGATGGTGGTCTCACGTTTCTCAAAAATACTCCCGGCGGAAGCGAGATCTTTTCCGCCGCTATGGGGAATGTGTTTCGGCCCACGCTTCCTTCACTCAGATCAACCGTTACCTTCACCCGGTTCGGTCCTATGTTGTCCAGCAGTCTGCTAGAACCGCTCAAATCCAGTAGGACGGTGTTTATGGAGGTATCTAATATCTCCATATCCTGACTCCGGTTCATGTATTCAAGGGGTGCCTCAACCGTAATCAGGGTATCCACTCCTCTGGTAAAACTGAACCATATAGCTGCAATGAATAAAACAGATACGACGGCGGCAGTCGCAAATTCGAGTCTTTGCCTCTTTACATAATCAAACTGTTCCGGATGAATGCCTACGTGCTCGTTCACCAATCCGGCAAGTTCCGCCTTTTTTCGGACCTGATAGAAATTTGAACCCTTGGCCGCAACAATGTCGTTCCTTTCCTCGGAAACGGCAATAACTAAACAGTCTGTTGTTTCAGCCAGACCGAGTGCGGCCCTGTGACGCGTTCCGTAATACGAAGGGAGCTTTTTCCTGCGGGATAAGGGCAGTATCGCGCCCACCTGGGTTACATGGTCGCCCTGCACAACTGCCGCTCCATCATGAACGGGATTGTCATGCCAGAATATGCTGGTTAACATCTCTTTGGATACCAGGCCTTCCCATTTTATCCCGCTGTGGACAGTTTCCGATATGTCCTCTTTCCCCGAAAGTACAATCAACGCGCCGGTCCCTTTTTTGGAAAGTTCGAAAACACTGTCCACAATGGTTTCCACGGGCGTATCAACACCTTTTTTGGGAAATTCCCACAAAAGGGCCCTGTAGTTCTTTGTCTGGAGCACTGAACGGATTTCATTTCGGAAGATTACTATAATTATAATAGTCGCGGCTCCCGTAAAACCTTGAATGGACCAGCTAGTGACAATAAGCCCCAATAAAGAGGCGATCTTCTGAAAGAACCATAAGATGGCAATCCCTATAAGCACCCTGAATACATTGGTTCCTCTGAAAAGGACATATAGTCGAAACAGGATATAGCTGGTAAGGAGGATATCCACGATATCCTGCCATCGGATGCTTGAAGAAAGAAGGTTTAGATCATCCATAACCGTTAATCCGTAATACTGAATCTGAGCGTGTAAAGGACATTGTCTTCCGCATCCACGATCTCTACCCGCCAGGGCCCCTTATCTGTTTCTCGAAGTTGAATACTGCTCAGGGTGGCCCATCGGGGAGGGTTCAGGGTAAGCTTTATTTTAGCACTCAGTTCATCCATGAAATAATATTTATGATATACAAATGTCTTCTCCAGAACCGGATCAAAATCCGTAAAGCATGCTATCTTTCCCCGGGTGGAAGAAAATACAATCCCGGGGTTATAGGGGGTGCGGTTCCTGACCTCTTCGCACATGGCCGCCTGTACAAGGGTCAAAGTTCCTGTCTTGTTGGATATGGGAAAGACGTTGTCTTCCTGGGACACACCAATACCCGGCAGGATAAGGCTTAGAATTACCAGGATAAAGAAAGACAGGGAAACAAGGCTGATAACCTGCGCAGACATTAACCACCTGTTCGGGCAGGCGGATGTATTCTTAGTTACTATATTAACCATCATTATTTCACCATTAAAACAAGAGACAGAGACATTTTAACCTTTGCTTTTCAATTTTTCCGCGGATTTTTCATCCCATACCTTGATAAGATAATCCTTATGTTTTTCGAACATGGTGGCCTGCTCCTCCACAAGGGCCTCGGCCTCCGTGGAAGACATATCCCAGCTCTGGCGCACAAAGGAGGCCACCCGGGCGAAATAAAGGGGAGTCATTATGTCAAGAAGCTTGTTTCTGTTAAATTTCCACAGATGATAGGTGGCAGCCAGTTCGTAAAGGATCTGGATCCAGGTCTCGATCTCTATGTGAAAATTTCCTAAGTCCTTCCCGGCAAGCTCCTTTATCTGTTTAAAACAATCCGGGCAGAATATATCCTGATACAGGGGAGAGAACTGCTGAAACCCCGTCTTGAAGCGGTCTATCATCAATTCCAGGTTAACTTGGATCGGCTCCGGCTCCAGGTTTCCTTCAAATCCGAACATCTCAAGGGGTTCGCTGCCCTTTATTGACTTCCAGTAGCTTTCATAACGCTCCATAAGTAAAAAAAGGGCGGAAAGCACCTGCCTGAACATGGGGCCGAGATGCTCGCCCGGGTCTTTGACATCGTGGATCTTGACGCCCAGGTTGGATTGACATATTCGAAAGCCCTGGGTTATGGCGTTGGTGGTCATCCAGATGTCGATCCCGAAACGGGCCACGTCCGTATCCCACACATCCTGTTCAACATAAAACTTTGCCACATCCCTGGAGATGGCAAAATCTCCCCCTATGGGCTGACGTATGCGTTTCCCGTAAAGGGCCCTGGTCAGATTATAGACAATGTTATTCGTTATGGTGGCGTCATACTTGTGCCTGACATACACAGGGGAAATATACTGGTATCCTTTTTCCAGTACCGGATCCAGAAGATACCTCACCCAGTCGGCTGTAATGCTCCTGAGATCTGAATCCACCATTGCGCACACCTTGACCTTAAGTCTTTCAGCGGCTTCAAATACGGACCTCAGTGCCGTACCCTTTCCGGCCGGGCCTCTGTAAATGGACACGATCTTCTCCTGCCATGGCTTGATTTCAAAATCCCTTGCGGCCTCGCGTGAATCGTCGGTGGAGCCCCCGTCGGCGATCATTATGACGCTCCTCTTGTCCTTATAGTGTTTGGCCAGGCCGTGGGTTACCATCTGGATCACATGAGAGATAGTCGGCTCGTTATTGTAACAGGGGATGCCCATCAGGATATCAGCGGTCTCTACCTCTTCGATCCGTTTTGAAGTGTACCCTCTCAGCGCCGTGTTATAATTCAATCTATCCTCCCCGGTTTACAGGAATAAAAGACGTGTTGAAGTATCTTATACCATATAACCAACTAAATTAACAGCATTAAATGGATTGAAATCCAATTAAATTTGAAATTTGATTAAAAAAGTCATAAGCTGACCGAAATGGTTCATCCGGTTAATGGGTACGCTAGTTAATGATAGCTAAACATTTTGCGCTATATGGGCCATGGGGTTCTCTTTTAAGCAGCGAACTCGTTTATGTGCACTGACCCTGCACAAAACAGGACAAGGCGGGCGGATGAACCAAAAAATATCATGAGTGGACAAAGGTATCGGCAGTCTCCGGTCACAGCAGGTTCTTTTGAAGACAACATGTATTACGATTCAAGGATTCCAGGGTTCTAGGGTTCGAGTAAAAATCTCAAAAACAAAATAATCAACACTTGACCCCATGAATCCCAGAACCCTTGGACCCTTATTCACAAGTATTCCGTCCGCATGGGTGGCACCTTACGTAGTTAGCATGCTGTTAATGTTTTCGCCGCGTAAAAGAGAACCCCATGGCCCAAATATCATTCCTAATTCAATAGGTCTTTAATCTTTTGATTCTTTAGGTACTTACTAATTGGATGGACCTTCACTGATCCCGGATTACTATCAAGCAGGAGTAAAGCCATACGTGCATATTATACTACCAGGAGAAAAGCAGCCCACATCAGCAAGCGGTCCTTCATTAAGCTTTTTTGGTTTCCTGTGGCTTATTATGTTTTATGGCTACCTGATCCTGTCCGCTTCACTTGTCTCAGCCTCTCAACCAGGGGTTACCTATACAGCGATATTTGAAGGTGTTTCGGATAAAAGCCTCCTGTCGGAAATTAACGCGGTTTGCGATTCAGTGAAGCTTAAAGACCGACCTCCGGCATCTATCAACCTATTGCAGGCACGGGCGGCCGGGGACATACAAAATATCAAACAACTGCTCAGAACAAAAGGATATTTTAAATCCACCATTGATATTGACATTGATTTGGAAAAAGAGCCCGTCCTAGTAACCTTTCGAATATTTAAGGGGCCCCGGTTTGTACTGGGCGTTATTGATTTCATGTTCACGGAAAGGGAGTTCCCCAGCGGGTTAAGACCTTCCGATCCGGGAGAAATAGGACTTCTGTCAGGTAAGCCGTTTACAGCCGGTTCCGTGCTGAACGGTCAGGAGGAATTACTGCTTTTTTTCCGGAGAAGGGGGTTCCCCTTTGTGAAAATTGAAAATCGTGAGGTAGTGGCTGACCATAAAGACGAAACCGTGGACGTGATTTTCCAAATTGATACCGGACCGGCAGCCCAGTTCGGCAACACGGTCATCACCGGCCTTGTCAGCGTGGACCGCTCTTTCGTGCTCGATAAGATACCATGGAAAAAGGGTGATTCCTACGATTCAGACCTTGTCACGGAGGCATGGGATATACTTACCGGTCTCGGCCTGTTCTCAACCGTCAGGGTGATAGAGGGAGGATCCCTGGTCGACAACGGCGGTTTACCCATGACAATCGAGGTAACGGAGAGGAAACACAAATCATTTAGCGCCGGGGTCAAATATGTGACGGATGAGGGGCCTGGTGTAGACATATCATGGGAGCATCGAAATATCTTTCACCACGGTGAGCGGTTTACCGCATACGCGGAACTGTCTGATTTTACAATGTCCGCCGAAGGTCGGTTTCGAAAGCCGGACTTTCTGGCAAGGGACCAGTTCCTTCGCCTGTCCCTTCGTGCGGCTAAGGATAACCCGGATGCATACACCAGCAAAAGCGTTATCAGTTCAGCCTTTGTCGATCGTGATCTTACGGAGAATCTAAACGTCAGTGGAGGTATCTCCTTTAAATCATCAAGAGTGGAGCAATTCGAGGCGGTGGATAGCTTTAACATGATATCCCTCCCCTTTTATTGCGACTGGGATACGAGTGATGATTTTCTTGATCCCGGCCGAGGCGGCAGGTTCGCATTGGAGATAACCCCCTTTTTTGAACCCTCCGGCTCCGGGTTATTCTTTACAAAAGGTCTCGGGAGTTACAGGCGTTATCTCCAAATATACAGTAAACCTTCTGTCATTCTTGCCGGAAGCGTTAAAATCGGCATTATCAAAGGTGCTTATAGAGATGAGGTGCCGGCGGATGAACGCTTTTATGCCGGGGGCGGGGGATCGATCCGCGGCTATGCCTTTCAATCGGTATCTCCCTTTTCCGGAGGAACACCCGTTGGCGGAAAATCCCTGCTTGAGCTTTCAATGGAAATACGCTTAAGGATGTTGAACAGGTACGGCCTGGTGGCTTTTCTGGATGGGGGAAATGCTTTTACCGGGAGCCTGCTTTCCTTTGATGAGCACCTGCGGTGGGGAGCGGGGCTGGGGCTGAGGTTCTTTACTCCCGTCGGACCATTTCGTTTCGATATAGGAATACCATTGAACAGGCGACAGGGTTTAGATGACTCTTTTCAGATCTACATCAGCCTTGGTCAGGCCTTTTAAAGCAGACACTATGTTAAAAATCATAATCAAAACAGCAAAATGGTCGGCAGCGGGCATCCTTATAATCCTTTTGTTGTCCTGCGCACTTTTCGGACTGGCACAGACAGAATACGGCAAGGACAAGATTGTGCGGTTGGTTAAGGCCTCTTTGAAGGAAAAAAGCGATATTGATCTTAGGGTCTCGAAACTTTCAGGCCTTATCCCCTTCCATATTGAGATCGACCAGATTGCTTTTCTTGATAACACCGGCACATGGGCGGAGTTCAGGAATCTTGACATGCAATTGTCCACCCTTGAACTTCTAAAAGGACGGCTTTTTATAAAAGATTTCACTGTTGATTCAATAATGCTGGAGCGGCTCCCCCGAAGGGATAAAAAGAAGATTTCAGAAACGGCCGGGCCTCCTTCCTGGCTTACCATGATTTACCGCCTAACCCTCCAAAGGATGAATATCGCCCGTCTGTCACTGGGCACGAGCCTGTTGGGTAAACCGGCCGACTTTAGCGTCGAGGCCCGGGTCAGGGGTAAAGCAACCAGCGACAAAAGCAACATATTGATAAAGATCGAAAGGACTGACGGCCCCATCGGCCTGGCTCTCCTGGATCTTAAGCTAACCGGCCACCTCCCTTATTTGACTGTGGAAACAAGAATTGAAGAGTCGGGATACGGCCTGGCAGGCCGTCTTCTAGGGACCAAAGGCCCTGTTTCCCTCACCCTGAAGGGTGAAGGGCCTGTCAGGGAATGGAGCGGGAGATTATCCGCAAGGGCCGAAGAACTGGCTGCGCTGGAAGCCGACGTCTGGCTTGAGGCCTCTGATTATATTCGCCTGAATCTGGCCGGAACCATCGAATTTTATCCCGGCAGAGTACCTGAAGCGATAGAGCTATGCCTTGATTCCCGGACAAACTTCGCGATCAAGGCCCATCTCATTGAAACAAGGAGACTGATTTTTGATCTATTAACCATTGATTCGGCAAATGCGGGAATCAAGCTTAATGGCATGCTCGACTTGAAGGATCTCGCCTCAGAAGGCCGGTTCACCATTAAAATAACAGATCTCTCACCCTTGGGGAGACTGCTCCAAAGGCACTTATCAGGCAACCTCCTCATGGAAGGAAGTTTTAACGGACCTTTGTCTCAGCCCCGGGCGGAGTTCTCCCTTGTGGTAAAAGGACTGGAGACAGACTGGTTACAAGCGGGAAAATTTACAGGTAATTTGCAGGTTGCATTGCAGGGGGTGAATGAATCCCTCTCTCCCTTGCCGGTCTTTTCACTCAGCGGTAAAGGCGATATCACGGATACACGCGGAACGGCTGTGTCCTTACCCTTTTCGGGGAATAACATTAAATGGCGCCTGGATATGGAAGGCCCGTTTAAGGAGATCATCCGGTTCAACAAGCTGGAAATCTCATCCGGGGATCTATCCGTAATAATCTCCGGTATTGTTGATTACCTCGCTAAAAGAGGGACATTGGAACTGTCTCTGAATGCCGGTTCCCTTGGCCTGTTATCTGATTTTTCAGGGTTCGACCTTCCCGCCGGCAGTGCGGTGTTGAATGCAAAGGTGGATGTCGACACCACAAGACGCTCATTGGATGCCGATGTGAGCGGAAAGCTGGATATATCCGGAAACGGGGATCCCTTTATTCTAAGCCTGACCGGTACAGACATCGAATACTCGGGTAATATAGAATTGTCGAATACAAGTCATATCCGGTTTTCAGAGGTTAACTTCCGATCGGATAAAGCGGGGCTCACCTGTTCAGGCTCTTACGACTTCTCTGAACATGAAATAGACGCCTCATTGCATCTGGAACCACGTAAGCTGAGTGTTCTAAGCCTCTTGGTTCATGGCCAAATGGAAGGTTCGGCCTTTGTTGACGCTTCAATAGAAGGAAATCTTGTTGACGTGATGAATCTAAACGCAGAGGTCCATGGGGAAAACCTGTCAATTGAAGGCATGAACCTTGGGAATATCTCCGCATATATTGATGTTTCCGGTAAACCTCTAAAGAATAAAGGGCATGTCTCTTTTGGAATAGAACAATCCGATTATCATTTAAAAGGAAGTTCAAACTTTAAGCTTGATGATCAGGTCCTGAACCTTAATAATATTCTTCTAGAAACCGCGGGGGCCGTGCTCAAAGGAGACATTTTCGCCGATATCGGCAATCGCCTTGCCGAGGGTGAACTCCGGGTTACGTGTGAAGACCTCACCACCCTGGAGCGCCTCATCGGGGAAAAGATCAGGGGCAGTGCAGGAATCAAAGCAAGGTTCAGATCTTTTGCCGGAGACAACCTGATCGACCTTAACCTCCATGGGAAGGATATAATAAGCCGGTTCGGGTATTCAAATACCTTTATTTTCAACGCAGAGCTTTCAGGGCCTCTCAGGGATCCCGTCATATCCGCAGATATCCTTTTATCGGATTTTCAAAGGGACAATCTGGTATTTGAATTAATGAGGTTTACTGCTAAAGGCGGCCTGAAAGATATTAATTTCACTTCAACAGTAGCGGGCCGCGCAGGAGAAGATATGCGAATGGAGACGTCGGGCAGTTTATCCTTTACTCCCGGGGAGCAGGCCATAGCCATTGACCAGCTTCAGGGAGAATTCGGCGGAGTCCCTGTCAATCTATTGAGTCCCTGTAATATAAGCCGATCAACAGGAAAGATCGACATCCAAAGAACCGACCTGAGTTTTGCTACCGGCTATCTTGAAGGTTCAGGGAACTTGTCTGAAAATTATCTCAGGATCACCCTTGATTTTCAGGAAGTACCACTTATTGCTATTCCATTTGTCGCTATTCGGGATGTGGACGGCGTCGCATCGGGCGGTCTCCTGGTTTCAGGCGACCCGGGGAGCCCTGAAGCAAGTGCGGAATTTGTCATCCATGGCCTGCGGATCCACAACTCACACCAGTATAATTTACCTCCTTTGACACTGGAATCCCGATCAGAGCTGAAATCCGGAAGATTAAGTTCCTATCTCTCTATTGACCCAATGACCGGCAACCCTTTTAAAGCTGAACTTAATATTCCCATAACACTTTCCATGGTCCCTTTTTCATGCACCTTTCCGAAAAATGACGAGTTGAAAGGAAGCCTCTCCGGTGAAATCGACCTGGCGAGTGTTGCAGCAATCACCGGGCTGGTCAACCAGCGCTTAACAGGTAAAATAGACATAGATTTTACCCTTGATGGGACACTGGATTCCCCAAGGATAGCCGGCCGGGCGCTTCTTAAGGAGGGAGCCTATGAGAATATCCGGACCGGAACCGTTCTCAAAGATATTGAGGCGGATATCTCATCTGAACCACCAAGGATATTCATAAATCGGATAACAGCCGCAGACGGTCTGGGAGGAACTGTTTCCGCTAAAGGCTGGTTTGACATAATCCCAAGGAAGGAATTTCCCTATGAATCGGAATTTGATCTAAAAAACATAACTCTATTACATAATGATAGCCTCAAATTAGCGGTTACGGGTCGATCCTGTTTATCAGGATCTATGTTAGAACACGTACTTACAGGCGACCTGCATGTTGAAGAGGCCGAATTTCGGATCCCTGACAGGCTTTCACCCGAAATCACAGAGCTGGATATTATAGAGATAAATACGTCTGAGCCGCTCCAGGATCAACCGCGGAAAAGATCTGTTAAAAAGACCCTTATCAGACTAGATATGTCTATTGAAAGCCCGGGCCGTATCTTCGTCAACGGCAGAGGGCTGAACTCTGAATGGAACGGGAACCTTCTGATAAAGGGGACTACCTCCGCACCGTTAATAACAGGGAAGCTTTCGGTATTGCGAGGAAACTATAATTTTCTCGGGAAACGTTTCAACCTGGGCAAAGGGATCATTAATTTTGACGGCAGATATCCGCCGGCACCTTACCTGGATATTACCGGGGAAGCGGTCACCAGCGACATTACTGCTATTGTAAACCTCACGGGGACCATACAAAACCCCGAAGTTGAACTCTCTTCAGAGCCTTCCCTACCGTCCGATGAGATCCTTTCCCAGCTCCTTTTCGGCCGCAATGTCACTCAGATTACCCCCCTTCAGGCGATACAACTGGGTAACGCGATTAATAGCATCCTGGGCAGGGGGGGATATGATTTTATGGAACGCACGCGCAGAGTACTCGGCGTTGATCAGCTGGAAGTTAAACAGTCAGGTGACAGGCTTGAAGAATCGACTATCAGAGCTGGAAAATATTTAAGCGATGAGGTATACTTTGAAATGGAAAAAGGCATAGGCGCGGAAAGCGGAAAGGCTACTGTTAAATGGGAGATTACCCCCCACCTCACCGTGGACACGGAAGTTGGAGAAAACGCGGAAACAGGAGCCGGCATCAACTGGAAATGGGATTACTAGGAATGCGGAGGGTGACTGATAATCCATTCTAATTAAAATGGGGCATATATGGCTAACGCATTAAAGGTTCTATTTTTATCACCCGAGGTAACTCCCTTTGCCAAGAGCGGAGGTCTGGGGGACGTGGCAGGCGCCCTGCCCCTCTCCTTGAAACATTACGGAGTTGATATCCGTATAGCCATGCCTTTTTATCGCGTTGTCAAGGAGGCAGAATTTGATAAAAGGAATCTTATCCGGGATCTTGAGGTCCCTTTGGGGCCCGCTAATCTCAAGGCCGATATACTCGAGACACGATTAGAAGATATCCCGGTCTATTTGCTTGAACGGGAAGAGATGTATGACCGGCCCAACCTTTACGGCAATTCACGGGGGGACTATTATGATAATCTGGAACGATTCAGTTTCTTCGGACACGCTGCCCTACGCCTTGCTCAGCATCTGGATTTCGCTCCGGATATAGTCCACTGTCATGACTGGCAGACCGGAATCGTCCCCGCCCTTTTAAAGGGACCATACAGTAAAGTTAAAGGCCTCTCGGATGCCGCCTCTGTATTCACCATCCATAACATGGGATACCAGGGTATCTTTCCCGGGGACAAGCTGGCTGTAACAGGACTCTCCCCAACTGGGTTTTTCCATCCCGGAGGTATGGAATACTGGGGAAATATCAGTCTCCTTAAGGCCGGCATCATATATTCCGACGCCATAACCACGGTGAGCCCCACTTACGCCGTGGAGATCCAGGATCCGGAACACGGCATGGGCATGGAGGGTATTCTCAAGGGACGCGCCAGTTCCCTTTACGGGATCCTTAATGGGGTTGATTACAATAGATGGGACCCAGTTGTCGATGATCATATCACCTCCAATTATTCAGCCGGGTTCATGTCCGGCAAGACCAGGTGCAAAGAGGCGCTTATTAGAGAGATGCGGCTTGATCCTTCCCTGCTAAAAAAACCCCTGTGTGGCATTATCTCCCGCCTGGACACCCAGAAGGGACTTGATATCCTCATAAAGATCCTGGATAAAATGGTCAAGCTGGATGTTGGTTTGGTCGTGCTGGGTTCCGGAGATGAACGGATTCAGGATGATATCAAGGAAGCTATGGACCGCCATCAGGGCAAGATAGCCGTATTCATAGGATTCAATGACTCCCTTGCCCATCGTATAATGGCCGGGGCCGATCTTCTCATAATCCCCTCCAGATATGAACCCTGCGGGCTTACCCAGATGTATGCCCTGAAATACGGTACCATTCCCCTGGTTCGAGCAACAGGAGGCCTGAATGACACTATCGCGACCTTTGAGGAAAAAACCGGCAAGGGGAGCGGATTCAAGTTCCGGCCCTATGATTCTAAGGCATTATTAGATGAAATAAAGCGGGCCGTGCGCCTCTTTAAAAACAAAAAGGCATGGAAAAGGCTCATGCTCAATGCTATGGCCGCTGATTTTTCCTGGGACAGGTCCGCGAAGGCCTATTTGGATCTCTACAACGCAATTTCACACCGCCCCTCGCCTGTAATCCGAAATCAATAATCCTATTTGCAAATTCTGCGATCTCACTCCCGAAGAGATCAAAATTTAATCATGCTCATCACAAATTATGCCAGTGATAGTATCCTTAATGGATACCGTCTCGGTATATACATGTATTGTTCTATTATCACAGATATTAATCGATATGATGTACATAGCAGATACCGGCAACACCAACCTTGACAAGATTTGTCCAATTTGCGATGTTTATCCCGAAATCAGCCATCTGTTAACCAATCACAGAGGTAGCCATGACTCAACGTCTATGACCCCATTTCTTAAATATAGGGAGGTGGGGTTTTTCTATATTTGGGAAATCACTGCTTTGATAAAAGTAACGATTAGAAAATAAAATCACTATAAAACCTAAATCCTCGTTATGTAGACTTTTGGGAGGATATAAAAAAATAAAATGAAAAAAGCTAGTTCAGACCGTGGAAATATCTGAATGTTCGTAGTTATATCTCAGCAATCTAACCAGCGTAAATGTAATAAAAAAACGCATTTATACATATTATTATTTTGAAAGAAAATGTTTATCATATTGATTTAATTATTGATGTTGAAATACTAAGCATTTTATAATTAAATTTGTATAATTCAAAATATCCTAATAATTCCGTTAAAACCCTGCTGCATCATAATATATATGTTAAGCAATTAGATTCTTAAAAAGATTTTGAACAATTGAATAAAGGAGCAATAAAATGGAATGGAAATTCGCATATCAAAAAGAAGATGGCTTATTCAAAATTCCGAAAAGGTGGCTCCATATCCATTATTATGAAGCGTTTAACATCCTTTTTAGATTCGAGAATTCGTTAAGGATTTTTGTGTATGCGATCCTTAAAAATGAATTTTTTGATAAATGGAAAGAATGTAGCTTCCCTGCATCTGAAAATAATTCACAGACTATAAATGGCCTTGCATCAAAAAGAATCAGTCAAGCTGAAAATTTCGGATATCTTGGTTTTGACATCATTGCTCCTTTAATGCACTTAACAAGTGGGGAACTCGTCGATCTGATAACAAGTAATAGTTATTGGCCAAAGTTCAAAATCTATTTTAAAGGTAATAAAGAAATCATTAAAAATAAATTGTTAGAGATTGGTACGATAAGGAATTCTTTGGCTCATTTCCGCCCAATAAAATCTGAAGATATAGAATTAATTAAGCAGAACTCACGCCATACTCTTATAGGTGTAGAGGAGTGTTTATCCAATATATATAATCAGAGCATTAGAGTTCCTACTAATACGTGTGAAGATTGGTACACTTCAATTAGCACAATCGGAACAGAAACAATCACCACCATCCCCTACTATAGTTCAGATGAATTATGGGTAAATATAAAGCTATCTTTTAAAACACTCATTCTGGAAAAGCAGCAGCTTATGACAAATTTCTATCGTTTTGTTGTTGCCAAAATAAACACGCCAAATATTCTACTGAATCACAAGGAATTAGCAAAATACGTCACTTGCGTTACTGAAAATGTGGGTTACCCAAGTCTATCAGAAGAAATTGATATAATAATAAATAAAGATGTTAATTTAGTTTTCCGTAAAGATATTCTTTCAGAATATAAAAACAAAATTAGTGATGATATAAAAAATGCTGTACAATGCATAAATAGTGAGTGCGATTTACTTTCACAAGATAACCTTGCTAGAGGGCTTATCGCAGAATCGGCCGAAGTCACAGCGTGGTTTTATAAGCCAGAGAATGAGGACGGCAAGTGGAATTATCAGTATAATTCAATATATCAAGAATATAAGCCAAATCACCCAGATGAATATTGGGGACTTCATCAATCGGCTAGCGATATAGTTGGTGGATGTCAAAGATATCCTTGGATGCCTGAAAACATATCACAATATGAAAGTTTTATGGATTAGATTAGAGGATGCTTAACAACACAATTGAGTAGGACTTTTTAACGCTGCGCTCGTTCCTCGCTCCGCATTAAAAAGCCTCTCATTGAGGGCGTTAGGCAGAGGTATTAAATGCCATATTACTGTTTTCTGTGCAATGATAGACATGATGATTTGCCAACTGAAGAACATTTCATCCCCAGATCCATTGATGGACCAGAACATCAATGGCTACCAGTTTGCCAATCAAGTAACACTCGTTCCAATTCTGTGTTTGATAATGATGCAAGGGATATTCTTTACTGGGCAAGGTTCAAAAACACTAATGCTCTTAAAAGATTAGGAGAAGCTCTTTTATCTAATGGAATTCTCAAACCATTTAAATTTTCTTATTACGAAGATTCGGAACAAGTTAAAGACTCTGCATTCCGCTACATATTTGACAGAGAAACAAATACAAAGATACCCAGTGAAAATGTATACGCAATAGCAATCCCGGTTGGCTTGACTCTCGAAGAACAAAAAACATATTGTAAAGGTCTGGCCAAAATTTCAATCGGAGCCTTAGCCTATCTTCTAAAAAATCAAGGGATAGACGACTCAACGATTGAAAAAATATTTATGCAAACGTCAATCGATTCAATTCGTCATTTTGCACTTGACCAATTATGGACTGGTAAGATGGTTGCTTTAAGGTTTTCGCTTGGGCGAAGTGATGTTCTGGAGCGACTCCAGCGTTCTTGTAACAACCAGGGAACAAGGAACCATGTAATCAAAATTGATTTCGAAGAGAATAAATCCATTCATATAGAGGGAATGCTATATAGCCAATATGGTTGGGTGCTTGATCTTTCAAATTATATGTCTATCGAAGTCCAAGAATTACGGTTGGAAAACTCAATTTCCCATATGGATGCACCAGAGAGCCTGAAAGACGTGAGTTTATCACCCGACAGAATTTGTATCATCAACCCAGATTTTAAAGGGCAACGTCCTGATATCCCACTCCATTGGAGAAATAGAGAGGATGAAATTGCCTAACAAGTCGCTGGAGAAACGACGGGAAAACGCTGGCGCGTTTCCCGCGTCTCAGCTCCAGCGTTAGGCGGAAGGATACGAAATGAAAGATGATGAGTACATAAAGGAGCGTTTGCAGGATCAGATCGACTGGTATGATAACAAGAGCATCGAGAACCAGCGGACGTTCAAACGATTGCGCAAGGCGGAGATCATCGCTGCAGCACTCATCCCCTTCGTCAGCGGCATGACGGCTAGCATCAGCGGCATGTTGCTTCCCGGTTCTATCGTGACCGGACTGCTGGGTGTCGCGGTGACTATCTTCGCAAGCATCCTCGCGCTTGGACAGCACCAGGAAAACTGGATCGAGTATCGCACCACGTGTGAAAGTTTGAAGAAGGAGAAGTATATGTTCCAAACCGGCGTGGAACCGTACGACGGCGAAGATGCCTTTTCGCTCCTGGTGCAACGGGTGGAGACCTTAGTCTCGAAAGAAAACACAAACTGGGCTCAGTACATGATGAAGCCCGATGAGGAGAAGACAAATGGCAAAGGATAGGATATTCATCAGTTACGACTACGACAATGACAAGCATTACAAGAACTTGTTAGTCGCGTGGGACAAGAATGACCTCTTCGATTTTTCGTTTTACGATGCATCCGTGGACGTGTCGGTAAACAGCGAAGATGCGAGCTATATAAAAACCGTCATCAAAGGACGAATCAAGGCTTCCAGTCACTTACTCTGTATAGTCGGCAAAGAGACGCACAAAAGCGCATGGGTCACATGGGAGATTGAGACGGCCATCGACCTGGGGAAAAAGCTTGTAGCGGTCAAGACGGATGCGGGCAATACATCACCCAGTGCGATTCTCGGAGTTGGCGCAACTTGGGCTAAATCTTTCACTTTCGATTCCATCAAGACCGCTATCGAAGACGCCTAACCATCCGTTCGAGTTTATGGCGGGGAGCGTGATGGGATTGGGGTCAAACCTTGATTTGTGAATTTGGCAGTATTGTGATCTGCAGATATCTTGCCAAAACATCAGTATTCCTATTGGGCCAAAAACCTTAGATATGTCTGACATAGGCGAACTCATCTTCTCACAATTGAACCGGGGTCGTACTGATGGAACTGTCCAGGAATAATATGTGAAAAGGGGTGCCGGCATTATTTAGCGGATTGTCACATCAAGCTAGCCCTCTATTATGGCAAAACAACAAACTCTACTCTTCTATTTTCCTTTCTCCCTTCCTTGGTATCGTTGGAAGCAATTGGGTGTCCCTCACCCTTGCCTTCTATGTTTAGCCTTTCAGCGTTGATACCTTTTGAAACAATATAATCCTTTACTGATGTGGCTCTCCTTATGGAAAGACCTAGATTATACTCTTCAGTACCTATACTACACGTATGGCCTTCAATTTTTGTGTTAATTGATGGATTATCCGCTAGGGTTTTTACTGCGACATCGAGTATCGCTTCGGAGTCTTTAGTAATTCGAGCAGTATCAAACTCAAATTTTATCCCTTTAAGGATTAATAATTTCTCACCCACAACGGAGCATCCTTTTTCGTCCACCTTTGAACCTTTAGGAGTATCCTGACAATTATCCAAATAATCAGGCACACCATCTCTGTCGGAATCAAGGGGACAGCCCTGGCTATCTACCCTGACGCCACTAGGAGTATTAGGGCATTGATCCATGTCATCATAGACACCATCTCCGTCGGAATCAAGAGGGCAGCCTTTACTATCCACCCTTACTCCTCTGGGCGTGCCGGGGCATTGATCCAGGTAGTCATAAACACCGTCTCCGTCTGTATCAAGTGGACAGCCCTTATAGTCTACCTTTACACCGCTTGGTGTATCGGGACATTGATCCAGCCTGTCTACCACACCGTCTCCATCGGAATCGATATCTTCAACTGCTTCAGTCTCTTCACACCTGTTGGTAAGGGCACCTATTATTCCTCCGACAACAGCGCCTATACCAACGCCAATAGCAGTGTTTTTGTCGTCATCGTTTGCCTCATCTCCTAGGAGATAGCCTTCTGCACCTCCCAAGGCTCCTCCGATCACCGCTCCCTTTAGAAATCCCTCCTTCCATGTCTTATTACATGCACAACCCGAAACAAGAAGTACTATGATCAACAAGAACAATATTCCTGAATTATCAATAATTTTCTTTAACATGATACCCTCCTTTTTGATGAATAATGCTGATTAATGGGGAAAAACGCATAATAAAAGATGATTTTGTCTTATTTGATCCTTTGCTGATATTAACTAGATTGAATAATTAAGGACTATTAATAAAAGAGCGGGCTTCATAAAATCACTTCCTCCTTTTGAAATTAAGCTGTATCTATAATAGATAGAGGAATGTATTTAAGCCAGACTAGGAATAGCTAAGAATAATACCTATCCATCCCTACATCATGACAAGTTTGTCTTTAACTAAAATGAAACAATACTCCCTATAACTATCCCCAGAAACTGGACAGTGCAATAAGGTGCATGATAGCCTGCAAAAGTAGCAAGGAGGCAAGGCGAAATGCACAATCTGCGGAAGCGACATGATGCAGCATTCAAAGCAAAAGTGGCC